>Ga0209751_10000424_pt1 | contig 45497 bp, 47 predicted proteins | sample RifCSP13_1_FD_184019 | JGI IMG/M metagenome (GOLD analysis project Ga0209751, IMG submission 184019) | Soil microbial communities from Rifle, Colorado - Rifle CSP2_sed 13_1 (SPAdes) (version 2) | ecosystem: Environmental > Terrestrial > Deep subsurface > Rock core/Sediment | place: Rifle...
GCGGCCCGACCAGGAGACGGGGTTCGACGGTTACGCGCTCCGTGACCATCGTGACGGCACTCTTGTTCACCGCGGCCGGTACTCGATCGGCGAGAACCGCTCGAGCTTCGCGAAGTCGTGGCGAGCGTCGATGTAGCGGACGGTCCCAGATCGCGACCGCATGACCATCGAATGCGTGACGGCGCCTTGGTCGTCGTACCGCACGCCGTTGAGCAGCGCGCCGTTGGTGATCCCGGTGGCGGCGAAGAACACGTCCTCACCGGCGACGAGGTCGTCAGTCGTCAGTACCTTCCCGATGTCGTAACCAGCGTCGAGTAGCGCCTGCCCCTCGCCGTCGTTGCGCGGATAGAGCCGTCCCTGCATAGCGCCGCCGAGACACTTGAGCGCCCCCGCCGCGACGACCCCCTCGGGGGTGCCGCCGATCCCCATCAACATGTCGATTCCGGAGAAGGGCTTAGCCGCCGCGATCGCGGGCGCCACGTCGCCGTCGGTTATGAGGAACACACTGGCACCGGCCTCGCGGATCCGTCCGATCATCTCCTGGTGACGGTCCCGGTCGAGCACCACCACCGTGACGTCCTCGGGCCGCTTGCCCTTGGCCTTCGCGACCGCGCGGACGTTCTCCTCGGGGCTCGCCGTCACGTCGATCGCGTCGGCGGCTTCGGGCCCGACCGCGATCTTCTCCATGTAGACCGCGGCGCCGGGGAAGAACATCGAGCCGCGCTCCGCGAGCGCCATCACGGACAGCGCGTTGGGCTGGCCGACGCTCGTAAGGCGCGTTCCGTCGATCGGGTCCACGGCTACGTCGACGGCCGGACCCTCGCCGTTGCCGACCTTCTCGCCGTTGTAAAGCATCGGCGCCTCGTCCTTCTCGCCCTCGCCGATCACCACGACGCCGTCCATCGCGACGGTATCGATCATGAGCCGCATCGCGTCGACAGCGGCCTGGTCGGCGGCGACCTTGTCGCCGCGGCCGACCCAGCGGCCGGCCGCTAGCGCGGCAGCCTCGGTCACCCGGACGAGCTCCATGGCGAGGTTCCGGTCGGGTCGCTGGCCCTGCATCGTCCCTCCTGAGGGGTGGTGATCCACTCGCATCCTAGCCCGCGGCCAGAGGCGCGGAACCGGCCGAAAGGCCCGGCATCGACTTCGTGACGAGGCCGTGCTCCGCGTACCAGGTGAGCGTCCTGCGGACCGTCTCCTCGATCGGTGTGTAGCGGAGGCCGAGCTCGCGGCCCGCGCGCGACCCGTCGTAGTGGTGACCGTGGAGGAACACCCGGACGAGTTCCGGGCAGACCAGCGGGTCGCGTCGGCGGGCGGCGCCGAAGAGGGCGCCCGCCATGCCGGCCATGCGGGTCACCACCGGCGGCAAGGTGACCACCGGGCGCGAGACGCCACTGACCCGAGCGAGCATGTCGACCGCTTCGCGCGTGGTGAGCGTCACTCCGTTCAACAGGTAGCGCTCGCCGGGGCGCCCTCTCTCCGCGGCAAGCACGTGTCCCTCGACGCAGTCGGCGATGTCGACGATCGACAGGCGGGTGTCGACGATCGTTCGGAGCTTCCCGTTGGCGAAGTCGATCAGGAGCTTCGCAGAGCCCGTGACGCGGGGCGGGCCCTGGACGGAGGAAGGGTTAACGCAGACGACCTCGACGCCGTGCGCCACGCCCATCTCGAAGACCGCGCGCTCCCCCTCGACCTTCGAGCGCTCGTAGGCCGACAGGAACCAGCCGCGATGCTCGGTTTCTTCCGTCGCGACCGTACCCGGGCGCTCGCCGATCGCCGCCGCGGACGACGTGTGAACCACGCGCCGGATGCCCGCTCGCGCTGCCGCCGCGAGGACGTTCCCCGGGCCCTCAGCGTTCACCCTGAGCATCGGCCGCGGGTCGCGCAGGCACATGGCGTTCCTGCCGGCCACGTTGAAGGCGAGGTCGCAGCCGCGCATGGCGGCCTCTAGCGAGCCGGGGTCGAGGACGTCGCCGAGAACGTCTCTGGCGCCGAGCGCCGCGAGCGCCTCCGCGGCCGGCTCGGTCCGGGCGAGCGCGACCACCTCGCGACCGCCGGCGACCAGGCGCTCGACGAGCGCGCGCCCGAGGAGCCCGCTTCCACCGGTGACGAAGACCGTCGTCACGGCCGACGCGGAGTGAGGGCGTCGCGGAACCGGGCCAGGTACTCGGCGCCCGAGAGCACCGTGACGGCTGCGGCGGCGATCATCGCGTACTCGTCGAGGAATAGCGGGCCGATCGGCTCGCTCATCCGCACGATCGCGAGCGCTATGGCGAGGAACTGCACGTTGGCCTTGAGCTTTCCCCAGATCGACGGGGGAAACACGGTCCCGTTCGCCGCCACTACCCCGCGGAGGCCGAGAACGACGAATTCGCGCCCGATGATGATGAGCGCGAGCCACGGAGACGCCCGGCCGGCCGAGACCAGCGCGATCAACACCCCGGAGACGAGCAGCTTGTCGGCGGTCGTGTCGAGGAAGCTACCGAGCGTGGTGGTCGCGCCCCAACGCCGTGCGAAGAAACCGTCGAGGAAGTCCGTCGCCGCCGCGATCACGAACAGGAAGGCGGCTATCGCGTACGCGTGGTCGATCCGGTCCGCTAGCTCGATCAGGCCCATGACCACGGGGACGAGCACTATGCGCGCGTAGGTGAGCCGTCTTAGGAGGGAGGCGGCTCTCGCCGAACGGGTTTCCGCAGGAGGGTCACTCACGGCGGGACGATGCTACCGCCTGGCGCGCGCGGATAATGGTCGCCATGTCGCCTCGGCGCCTCGCGTTGCTCGCCCTGGGCGTCCTCGCGGTCTCCTCGTCGGCGATCCTCATCCGTCTGGCCGATGCGCCCCCCCTTGCCGTCGCGTTCTACAGGAACGGGATGGCGGCGGCGATCCTGTTGCCGATCGCCCTAGTCCAGCACCGGGACGAATTCCGGCGGTTGACCGCCGGGGAGTGGCGGATCACGCTCCTCTCGGGCATCGCGCTGACGACGCATTTCGCGCTCTGGGTCCCCTCAGTTGGGCTCACGACGGTTGCGGCCAGCACGGTGCTCGTGACGACGGGACCCGTCTGGGTCGCGCTGCTCGGCCGGCTGTTCCTGAGGGAGCAGATCGCTCGGCGCGCGGCTGTCGGGATCTTGCTCTCGCTCGCCGGGGCGCTAGTGATCTCGGGCGGGGACTTCGGCTCGTCGGCGGACGCACTCCTCGGCGACGTGATGGCACTTGGAGGCGCGGTGGCCGCGGCGGTGTATGTGCTTGCGGGGCGGAGCCTCCGCCCGAAGGTTTCGCTCGCGACGTACACGGGCACCGTGTACGCGATGACGGCTGTCGCGATCGGTGTTCTGATGCTCGCGGCGGGAACGCCCTTCGCGGGGTTCGAGCCGCGTGTGTGGGGGCTGTTCGCGCTCATGACGCTTGGTCCACAGATCTGCGGTCACACGGTGTTCAACTACCTCTTGGCGCACGTAGAGGCAGTGGTTGTCTCGATCGCGGTCACGGCCGAACCCGTAGGCGCCACGCTCCTCGCGCTGCTCGTGCTCCAGGAGACGCCGAGCCTGCCGGCCGTGGTCGGCGGCGCGGTCATCCTCGGCGGGGTGTACCTTGCGGTCTCCGCGCGAGCCGGGCGGGAGCTGGAGGAGGCGGCGATCGAGTGAGGGCGGGACGGCAGCCACCCGTGGAGCCGGGTCGAGGCGTCGCCTCTGTCGAGGACTACGAGGCGCTTGCGCGCGAGCGCGTGCCGAAGGAGTACTTCGACTACTACTCGGGCGGCGCGGGCGACGAGTGGACGCTCCGCGAGAACCGCCGCGCGTTCGATCGGTGGGTGCTGCGACCGCGGTTCCTCGTCGGGGTGCAGGAGCGTGACACCTCTACCGAGGTGTTGGGAGCGCCGGTCGCGTTCCCGGTGCTGGTGGCGCCGTGGGCTTTCCAGGAGCTCGCGCACCCCGCCGGGGAGTCGGCGACCGCTCGCGCGGCGGCCCGAGCCGGAACGGTCATGGTGCTGTCGTCGACATCATCGCACCGGCTCGAGGAGGTTGCCGCTGCGACCGACGCGCCCAAGTGGTTCCAGCTGTACGTGTATCGAGATCGCGGGTTCACGAGGGAGATGCTCCGTCGGGCGAAGGAGTCGGGCTTCCGGGCCATCGTGTGGACCGTCGACGCACCGCTGCTGGGCAAGCGCGACCGCGACTGGAGGAACGCGCTCGATCTCCCGATCGCGGGTCCGGCGCAGGAGCTCGACTTCGACCCGTCGATCGCCTGGGACGACCTGGAGTGGATCCGGGAGGACGCGCCCGGGCTGCCGGTGCTGATCAAGGGCATCCTCACCGGGGAGGACGCTCGGCTCGCCGCCCGGCACGGCTGCGAGGGAGTCGTCGTTTCGAACCACGGGGGCCGGCAGCTCGATGGCTCTCCGGCATCCCTCGACGCGCTGCCCGGAGTCGTCGACGCGGTCGAGGGCCACTGCGAGGTGCTGTTGGACGGCGGTGTGCGGCGGGGGACCGACGTGCTGAAGGCACTGGCCCTGGGGGCGAGGGCGGTGATGGTTGGCCGGCCGGTCGCGTGGGGGCTCGCGGCCGCGGGCGAGGAAGGCGTGGTCGAGATTCTGGGGCTCCTCCAGGACGAGCTCGACCTCGCGATGGCCCTGGTGGGCTGCCGCGAGGTCGCCGAGATCACGCCCGTGTTCGTCGCACCGGCGCGGGCGTAGGATTCATCCGTGAAGGGCGATCGGGTCGAGGTCATGGTGGACACCGGCAACGGGGTCCATGTGTTCGAGATCGAGGCGACGAAGGCCGGCCGGCGCGTCGAGATCTCCACGTCGCGCGGCGCTGTCGAGGTCCTCGAGGTCACTCGCACCGGGAAGCCGGTCCGCTCCGGTCGGTTCATGGCCGACCGCGTCGTCGCACTGGTAGAGCATCCGTCCGAGGATCAGGGCAAACCTAGGAGGGGTCGCCGCACTCCGAAGGGCCAGGGCTCGCTGATCTAGCTACGCCTGTTGGGTGACGCGCTCCGGAGGCGTGTGCGACCATTCCCCGGCCATGCGCGAGATAGACCTCCACGTGCACACGACCGCTTCCGACGGCACCTTCACGCCGACGGAGGTGGTGAAGCTCGCCCTCGACCGCGAACTGTCGGTCGTCGCGGTGACCGACCACGACACGACCGCTGGGCTCGGCGAGGCCGGAGTGGCCGCCGCCGGGACCGATCTCGAGATCGTCCCCGGGATCGAGTTCTCCGCGGAGTTCGAGGGCACCAGCCTTCACGTCCTCGCCTACTGGGCGGATACCGCGAACCTCGAGCTCCTCGCCGAGCTCCGACGTCTCACCGACACGCGCTTCCGTCGCGGCGAGCTCATGATCGAGAAGCTCCTACAGCTCGGCTACAACGTCTCCTTCGAGCGAGTGCGTGAGATCGCCGGGGGCGAGACGATCGCCCGCCCGCACGTCGCTCAGGTGATGGTCGAGGCGGGGATCGTCCCGACCGAGAAGGACGCCTTCACCGAGGAGTTCATCGCCGACGGCGGTCGCGCGTGGGTGCCCAAGCACGCGCTCCACCCCCTCGACGCGGTCGATCTGATCCGCGCCGCCGGCGGTGCTTGTGTGCTCGCCCATCCCGGCATGTGGCGGGGGCAGGACTCGGTGCCCGACGCGCTGATCGAGGACATGGCCGCGCGTGGCATGGCCGGACTCGAGGTCGACCACCCCGACCACGCCCGGGAGCAGCGGGAGCGCTACCGGGCGCTCGCGGGGAGGCTCGACCTGATCCCTACCGGAGCATCCGACTGCCACGGCGAGCGTTACGACCCGGTCAGGCTCGGTTGCGACACCACCGACCCGGCCGCGTTCGCGAGGCTCCGGGCGGCCGCCGGCACGTAGCCCGTTCGGGCGTTGCCTCTCTCACGCCGCCCGGCCCAGGGCTGTCACGCCCGCTATCGTTGGCGGTCGTGGGGCGTGCGGCGGTCGTCTTCCTCGATGTCGGTGGCGTAATGTACGACGACCGCGTGTACGCCGAGGCGCTGAAGCGAGCGCTGCGTGAGCTCGGTGCGGACTTCACCGACGATGAGTTCGCCGAGGAGTACGCCGCGTGCCGGCGCGCGCAGGAAGGCTCCTTCCGTAAGCGTCTGACGCTTGCTTTCCTCGGACCGGGCAGCGATCCGAAGGAGGTCGAGAGGCGCGCTTCGGCCCACTGGGCCTACCCGCCCGGCTCGCTCCTCACCGACGTCGTGCCGTGCCTCGAGCGGCTCGTCGCCGATGGGTATCGTATCGGGGTCATCGCGAACCAGCCGAGCGCGGTCCGGAAGGCCATGCGCCGCGACGGGATCGAGGGATTCTTCGAGCACTGGGGCGTGTCGGAGGACCTCGGGATCGAGAAGCCCGATCCGCGACTGTTCTCACACGCGATCACGCAGGTGGGAGTCAAGCCCTCCACGGCGGTGATGGTCGGCGACCGGCTCGACTACGACATCCGCCCCGCCAAGGCCGTCGGGATGCGCACCGTGTGGGTTCTCCGCGGCGAGGCGCCGGACGACCCGACCCCCGAGCAGCTCGCCGAGCCCGACGCCGCGGTACGGACGTTGGACGAGCTCCCGGAGGTCCTGGAGCGCCTGTGACCTGGGAGTTCGTGCTACCCGGGATCGGGTAAGGGCCTCGGCGCGGGTGCCGATACCTGTTGGGAGGTGTTCTGCCCTTCCTGTGGAACCGGCGTCCCTGGCGGAGATCGCTTCTGCCGTGCTTGCGGAGGGAGCCTGGTGGGGCTCGCCTCGCTCGAGCCTGTGAGCCCCGTCGAGCCCGCGCAACCCTCCCCGACCGTCGTCGAGGCCCGTCCGCGGCCGCCTCGGTCTCGCGGACGGATCCTCCCGGTCGCGCTTCGGCTGGTCTCGCTCGCGGGACTCGCGACCTCGGCGGTCGGCGGTTGGATGCTCGTCCGTCCTCCCGCGCAGGCCGCACCCGATCCCCTCGCCGCGGGAGCGACCGTCGTCGCCGACCCCGGGGCGACCCCCGAGCCCGTCGAGCCGGCATCTGCCTCCTGCGAGAACGCCGTTCTCGGGTACTCGGTCACCTACCCCGCCGGTTGGTTCACGGCGGCGCGGCCGGAGGAGGAGGCCTGCAGGTACTTCGACACGACGTCCGTGGAGCCGCCCTCCGGCGATGGCCTTCCCGCGACGGCGGTTCGCATCTATCTCGATGAGCGAACCTACCGTCACTACGACCGGAGGTTCGACCCCGAGGCCGAACCCGATGTGCTCGATCGGTTGAACCTCACCGTCGGTGGTCATCCGGCTTTCCGGGTCGAGCTGGCGACGTACAACGAGGAGGCCGGCAGCTCCACGCTGTACGCGTACGTGGTGGACATGGGGGGTGCCGTTCTCGTGCTCGACGCCTACGCCCCGTACTCCGATGACGACAGAGGAGCCAGGGACGCCCTCGACTCGATCGCTTCGTCGCTCGACTTCACGTCGGGAGATGCGGGATGAGGCGCTTCGCGGCGGTGGTCGCGCTCTCGGGCGGGCTGGCGCTCTGGGTGGCGACCCCGTCGCTTGCCGCCCGCGTCGATCCGCCCTTCGAGTGTCCGGTGACGCTGGGCGGCCAGCCGCTGACTGGCTCGCCCGTCGACGAGCTCAGCCCCTCCGGCGGACGACCCGTCTACTTCCAGATGTGTCTCTATTCGGACTCGTTCATGACCGAAGACGGCAGCCTGGGCGGCACCGGCGTGAGCGCGTCCCCGGCCGTCTACTGGCAGGAGGCGGGGGACGCCGCTCCGGACCCCCGCATCCCCTGGTGCGTGGGCGGGCCGGCGACGGTAGCGTCGGATACGGACGGTGTCGCGGGCGTCGACGAGCTCCTCGGGCCGGAGGGACCGATCATCCGGCCGGAGCAGACGTACAGCACGACCTACCGGGCGTACTCCGACTACTCGGCGAAAGGCGGCTTCCCGGAGGCCTCATCGCGCGAGCTCGCGGCTGAGATGCTGGCCTCCGTGGCGGATCGAGCGGCCCCGTGTCGGGGGTCGGATGCGTCCGGAGCCGGCTCGGCGGTGAGCGGGGGAGCGGGCGCGACGGAGCGCGACGGCTCGAAGGCGGTCGGCGTCGGTCTCGCGACCCTAGGCGGCGGGCTCTCGCTGCTGGCGGGAGCAGGTTCCTTCGTCGCTGGGCGCCGTCCATCGCGGGTCGGCCCACCGAGCGCTCCACCACTGGAGACCCTCTACAGCGGCGAGGAGTCGATCCGGATCCTTACGGACGGCGGCTTGCTCCAGGAGGTCTGGGGACCGGGCGGCGAGCTCGTCGGCTACCGCCCGCTCGGGGATCTGGCGAGCTTCCTGCGCAGCCATCCCCAGTGGCAGCCGCAGCTGTCGAGGCCGCTTCCGACGCCGGGGGGCCTGGCGACCCACATCGCCGGGGTCGCCTTCCAGGAGGGGCCAGACGGGACGATCTCGAGCATCACCGTTGCCGTGCGAGAGGGCCCCGCCCCTGGGAGCGGTGCTCCCGCGGCGCCACACGCCTATCCTCCGACCCAGCAGCTCTCCCTCGGAGACAGGCTCGGTCAGGTCTACATGCAGGCGCTCGTCAGGGGCGTGCCCTTCGAAGCCGCGCTCGGTGGCACCGCTCCGACACCGGGACCTGCGAGCGGGGGCGATCTTCTGTTCACGGCGGAGTTCGTCGGGCACAGCGGCGGCTACGGGGGTCCGGACCCGTTCGAGCCCTCGGAGGCCGAACCGCTTCCACAGGGAGATCCATCTCGCCCCGCCAGCCCGGCGTCCTTACCAAAAGCTGCGGTCCCCCAGCGGCCTCCACCGGGCGTCGACATCGCCGGGTGGCTCGCGTCCCCGGGCCCGAAGGCGATAGGTGTCGGCGATCTTCCCCAGCTCGCGCCGGAGGTGCTTGACCCGAGCGGCAAGGTAACGGTGGTCCCATGGAAGGGCCTACAGGCGGATTTCTCGATCGGCAGTGGTCGACTGTCGCTCTCGGTGCGTTCGCCGGAGCTGCTGATCCCCGACATCGAGATATCGGGAACGCTCGCCGCTCGGGGGGGAGCGCTCGAGGCGCGGATCGACTCCAGTTCGGTCCTCACGCCGGGGCAGATCAAGAAGGTCGTCCAGGGTCACCTCGACCGCGTGAACACGACGATCGGGAAGGCGGGTTTCCGCGTCTCCGACGTGAGGCTCGAGGACGGCCAGATCCGGCTCGACGTCGTGCCGAACGGCGCGGCCGCCTCCCACTAGTCTCGTTCAGGCTACTGGCCCGATTCCGCCCGCTTCCGCTGAAGTTGCGCCGCGGCGGAGAGCGCGACGTGCGAACGTCGGATGTCTGGCATCTCGTGGCCCCCGGAGAGCTCCTCGGCCGCCCACTTCGTCAGGTCGCGGATCGACACTATGCCGGTCAACCTGCCCCGGTCGGTGACCGGCAGGTGACGGATGTTGCGGGCCACCATGAGCTCGGCGGCCTCGGCGATGTCGGTCTTCGGGTCGACGGTCTCGATGTTCAGCTTGGTCATGCCGAGCCTCACGGGGGTTGCGTGCGGGTCGCCGCCGGACGCGACGAGGTTCACGATGTCGCGCTCGGTGACGATGCCGGCGAGGCCGTCACCGTCCGTAACCACGACGGAGGAGATCCCGTGGTGGTGCATCACCTTGGCCACATCCGAGAAGGTGTCGTCGGGCGAAGCCGTCTTCACGTCCGTCTTCATGATGTCTCCGACGAGCATCGCTCCTCCTTCGGACGCCGGGGCAAGAAGTGTACCGGGCGGAGGCCCCAGAGCGCGAGCCCTAGTGGTCGCTCCGGCCGGTGAACTGGAACTGGTCAACCTTCAGGCCCGGGACCCGCGACGCCGAGAAGAAGAACTCGCTCGCGAGCTCCGAGTCGCGTCCCACCATAGACACGGCCGACAGCGCCTCGAGGATCGACTGCGTGAACCGGAAGTTCGTGACGGGGTGCTTCACCTCGCCGTTCTCGATCAGGAACGTCCCGTCCCTGGTCATGCCCGTGATCGTCGAATCGACCGGGTGGACGACATTCGAGTAATGGAACCGCGTGACGAGCAATCCGCGGTCGGTCGCGGAGATCATGTCTTCGGGCAACGCGTCGCCGGTCTCCATGTACAGGTTCAGGGGGAACGGTCCCTCGGGGTTGGGGGCGGGAAGCGCGTGACCGGTCGTCTCCTTGCCCGCCTGTTTGGCCGTTCGGAGGTCGTAGACGCCGTCTAGGAAGACGCCCTCCTTCACCAGATCGACCCTTCGGCGCGGCGTGCCCTCGAAGTCGAAGGGGACCCCTATCGTGTCGGCCCCCGTCGCGTCGTCGTATATCGTGATTCCGGGCGTGGCGACCTGCAGACCTTCCTTGCCCGAGAAGCACGACCGGCCCTCGGCTATCGAACGACCGCCGAAGCCCATGTAGGCGAGGAACCCGACGAGCGTCGACACGGCGTTGGGCTCCAGTACGACGGCGTACGTTCCGGGGTCGAGCGGCTGCGGGTTCTGGCTGTCGCGCGCTTTGCCGGCGGCGCGCCGGCCGATCACCTCGGGGTCGATCTCGTCCGCGCGCCGGGCGAAGGTCTCGGCGAAGCCGGCGCCACCATCGCCACCCGTCACCACCGTCGTGAGGGAGGTCTGCGTCGCGGGCGCCCAGCAGAGCTGACCTTCGGTGGTCGCCACCCCGACCTCCACCGCGGTCGTCTCGAAGGCGCCGGCGGCTGCGAAACCCGGAGCGCACTGTGCGACGAGGGCGGCGACGCCTTCCGAGCGCCGCTCGGGAGTGACCCTCGCGGTCGACTCGTCGAAGCCCCCGGTTGGTGGGACTTCCGCGGGCGGTGCGAGGCCGCCAAAGAACGGGTCGGGCGACACGACGCCGGCCATCTCCTTGGCGCTCTCCGCGGCCCGGCGCGCGCCGGCCTCGCTGAAGTCGTTGGTAGCGGCCACGCCGATCCGTCCGCCGGCCACGACGCGGACCCGCAGACCCGTGTCCTCGGTCCAGGTGCTCTGGTGTATCTCGGAGGAGGCGAAGCGCGTGAGCCCGCCCCACTCGTGGATGAGCAGGACCTCAACGCCGTCGGCGCCTGGCAGATCGAGAGCCGCCTTGGCCACGCGCTCGAAAGCGTCTCGGCCGATAAGCCCGGGCATCAGCGGATCCCCACCTGGACGTTCCGGAACCGCGCGGGCGAGGCCCCGTGGCCGACGCGCGCCGTCTGGGGCGGCTGCCCCTTGCCGCAGTTCGGCGTTCCCCAGAGCACCCAGTCCTCGCGGCCGGCCACCGCGTCACAGCTCTGCCAGAACTCCGTCGTGATGCCCGTGTAGTTCGGGTTCCGGTACATCCCCGCGAGCTTGCCGTTCCTGATCCGCCACGCGATCTCGCAGCCGAACTGGAAGTTCACCCGCTTGTCGTCGATAGACCAAGACTGGTTAGTGGCCATGAAGATGCCATCCTTCGTGTCGCCGATGATGTCGGCAAGCGTGCCCTCGCGCGGCTCGATCGAGATGTTCGTCATCCGGATGAGAGGAAGCGCGCCCCATCCGTCGGCCCGCATCGTGGCGTTCGAGGTCTCGCCGATCACCGGCGCCGTCTCGCGGCTCGATATGAAGGTCTGGAAGATCCCGTCCACGATCACCGGCGTGCGCTGCGCCGGCACGCCCTCGTCGTCGAAGGCGAACGACCCGAGGCCACCCTGGAGCGTCGCGTCGGCGGTGATCGAAACCAGGTCGCTCGCGTATCGCAAGCTGCCACGGTCGGCCGGCGTGAGGAAGGAGGAGCCCGCGTAGGCCTCCTCCATCCCCAGCACCCGGTCGAGTTCCACGGGGTGACCTATCGACTCGTGGATCTGGAGCTCCATCTGGCCGCTGTCGAGCACGAGCGTGGCGATCTCGCTCGGGCACTCCTTCGCCGAAAGGAGCTCGACCGCCTCGGCGGCCGTCCGCTCGGCCTCCTGGACGAGCCCGAGGGTGCGGATGTGCTCGTAGCCGGCGGCCTTCAGGTGACCGCGGAAGGAGTTCGGGAACGACCGGCGCTGTAGCTCGCCGTCGCCGACGGCCGTCGCCTCGATCCCTCCGCCGGAGTGCACGACCGTTTGCTCGATCTCGGCGCCGTCGCTGGAGACGAACCACGTGCTGCGCCGGAAGAAGTCGAGGCTCGACTCGGCGAACGCCAGGCCCTTGGCCTGCTGCATCCGGCGGGACGCCTCGACGAGAAGCGCGACCTTCTCCTCGAGTGGGACGTTGAAGGGATCCTCCTTCATGGGTCCGTGCCAGGAGGCGACTGCCGGCTCGACTGGGGAGAGCTCTACCGGCTCGCCGGGCAGGCGCGCGGCGGCCCTGGCTATCTCGACCGCGAGCCGTGCGGTGCGCAAGATCTCGGCCTCTTCGAGGCGACCCGTGGCGGCGAAGCCCCACCTGCCATTCACGAGGACTCGGATGCCGAGGCCCTCCGATTCCTCGCGGTCGATCCCCTCCATCTCCTGGTTGCGGACCGTGAGGGACTCGGACCGGTCGGCCACGGCTCGGGCGTCGGCGAAATCGGCCCCTGCGGCCTTGGCGGCCTCGACGGCCTGCTTGGAGACCTCGAGCACTACGGATGACCCCCCGTCGACGTGGTACCGGGCGGGCGGCCCGGTGCGACCGGAAAGACTACCCCAGCGTTGCGACGTGCGGCATCGGTCGACATGGGCCGACTTGCCTCCTCCGGGCCGCTGGGCCGAGGATGCGGCGAGCCATCGACGGGAGGGGCGGGATGGGCGAGAAGCGGTGGACGAAGCTCTACTACGGGCCCTGGTATAGGAAGGGGCCCTTCTTCGAGGCTTCGTTGCGCGCCGGGGCGCAGGCGCACGGTCTCTACAACCACATGTACATCCCCGATTCCTACGGAGCGGACCCCGACGACGAGTACCGGCACCTGCTCGAGCACGTGACTCTCTGGGACGTGGCGGTCGAGAAGATCATCGAGATCACGGGGCCCGACGCACACCGGTTCACGAACATGCTCACGTGCCGCGATCTCGAGAAGTGCGCGGTCCGACAGGGTAGGTACGTGCTCATCACCGCAGCCGACGGCGGGATCGTGAACGACCCCGTGCTATTGCGCCTGGACGAGAACCGGTATTGGCTCGCGCTCGCCGACAGCGACGTCGGGCTCTGGGCGCGGGGGGTCGCCGTCAACGCCGGGATGAACGTCACGATCGGCGAGCCGGACGTCTATCCCGTCCAGGTCCAGGGGCCGAGGTCCAAGGAAGTGATGCGCGACCTGTTCGGCGAGGATGTCGCAGGCCTCCGCTACTACTGGTGCGCCGAAGCCTCCGTCGACGGTATCCCCGTCCTCGTCAGCCGGACCGGGTGGACCGGCGAGGTCGGCTTCGAGGTGTACCTGATCGGCTACGACCGCGGCGACGACCTATGGAACCTGATCCTCGAGGCGGGGAAGCCCCACGAGATCCGCGTCATCGCACCGGCGGAGGCCCGGCGGTTCGAGGCGGGCATCTTCAACTACCAGTCGGACATGACGATCGAGAACAACCCCCTCGAGATCACGGGCCTCGAGCGGCTCGTCGAGGAGCAGGAGGCCGATTACGTAGGAAAGGCTGCGCTGGAACGGATCCAGCATGAGGGAGTGAAGCGCAAGCTGGCGGGTATCGAGTTCCTCGGCGGTCGCATGCCCGCCAAACCGACGGACTGGTGGCCGGTCTACCTCGACGGGAGGCCTGTGGGGCACGTCACCGATGCGGTGTGGTCGCCGCGCCTGGAGAAGAACATCGGCTACGTCTGGGTGCCGATCGAGCTCGCGGCCCCAGGGACGGAGTTGGAGGTCCGAGGGGAGTACGGCACGATGACCGGACGCACCGCGGGGCTCCCGTTCCTCGACCCGACGAAGGAGATCCCGAAGTCGTAGGCTCGGGTGACCGCTTGGGAAAGGAGCCTTCGATGCCGGTGGCGCGAGCCTCCGACAATCCGACGTTCGAGCTCGGTGGGAACACGATCACCGGGCTGGTCTCGCCCTCCCGCGGGGCGAGCGAATGCGTCCTCTATCGGATCGACGTCCCGGGCGGCGGGAAGCTCCCCCCGCACAGCCACGACCACGAGGACACGTTCACGCTTCTCGCCGGGTCCGGGCTCGTGCACATAGGTGACGCTTCGCGGGAGATAGGAGCGGGTGACTCCGTCGTGGTTCCGACCGGGGCGATCCACTGGGTGGAGGCGGGAGAGGACGGGTGCACGATGATCGTGACCATGCTGGCAGGCACGCTGTTCATCCGCGAGTCGGGCGACGGGGACGTCCCGCCCTGGGGGCGGTGAGATGGCGACTTACTTCGGCAACGTGACGCTGTTCGACGGCCGGAACGTCAGGACGAAGGCGGGCGTACTCACGTCCAACGGCACGATCGAGTGGGTCGGCGGGCACGCTAGGGCGCCCCGGGTCGCGCGCGCGGCGCACGAGGTCGACGGAACCGGGAAGACACTCGCTCCGGGCCTGATCGACTGCCACGTCCACCTCTGCTGGGACGGGCGCCCCGACTTCGCCGCCGAGTCACGAGAGATGACCGAAGCACGAGCCGCGCTCAAGGCAGCGCGCAACGCGAGGCGGACCCTGGAGCGCGGTGTGACCACCGTTCGCGACCTGGGCGCCCCCTCGCACGCCGTGATCGACGTGGCCCGCGCGATCGAGGAGGGGATGATCCCGGGCCCTCGCGTCGTTCCGGCGGGTCGAGCCCTCACGATCACCGGCGGGCACGGCCATTCGATCTTCGCGCTGGAGGTGGACGGGCCCGACGCCCTGCGCAAGGCGGTGCGAGAGCAGATCCGAGCCGGCGCGCTGGCGATAAAGCTGATCGCGACCGGCGGCGTGCTCACGCCGGGCATCGGCGCCGAGTTCACCGCGTTCACGCCCGAGGAGCTCGAGGCTGCCGTGGACGAGGCCCACAAGTGGGGCCGGCCGGTGGCCGCGCACGCGATCGGTGCCGGGGGGATCGGGAGCTCGGTCCTTGCGGGCGTCGACTCCATCGAGCACGGCTCGCAGATAAGGCCGGAGACCGCTCGGATGATGAAGGCGAACGGGACCTTCCTCGTGCCCACGATCTCGGCGGTTCGCGGGATCGTCGAGAACGCCGACGAGGTGCCGCGGTACGCCGCCGAAAAGGCGGCGGCGATCGCCGGGCAGGCGCGGGACTCCTTCCGGCGGATCGTGCGGACCGGCGCGCCGATCGCGATGGGAACCGATGCCGGGACGCCGTTCAACCCCCACGGGAACGGGCCGCTCGAGATCGTCCGGATGGTCGAGTGGGGACTGACGCCTCTAAGGGCGCTCCAGGCGGCGACTGCCAGCGCCGCGGATCTACTCCGGATGAGCGGCGTCGGCCGCGTCGAGGCGGGCCGGATCGCCGATCTTGTGCTCTACGACGCCGACCCCCTGGACGCGATCGAGGCGGTGCTCAAGCCCGCCCTCGTCGTGAAGGCGGGCGAGCCGGTCGCCTGAGCGGCCTCCTCTCGAGACGGTCCGGGGGCGAACGAAAGAGGAGAGGACGCGGCGGAGGAGGCCGACCATGGACGTTCGGCCGATGCGCGAGGGGCCCCGCTCCGGATACGTAATGCGTGGCGGGCGGGCGCGCCCGTCAGGCAGGTCCCCGCGGGCGCGCCCGCCACGCGCCTTACGCGTGGCTCAGAAACCGTAGGGCTTGAACTCGTAGGCCTGAGCCTCGGATTCGCAGGGGTTCCCGCGCCCATACGTGATCCGTCCATCGGTCACATCTGCGATCACCCAGAACGCGGTCTTGGACTCGCCTCCGTAGCGGTCGGAGTGTCGGCAGATGCAGTCCGGGGCGTTATCGTGATCGGAGAGGAACTCGCGGAGCGTTTCCTCCGTCACGCTCCCGGACGGCTGCTCGGCGAGGAGCTCGCGGGCTCGCCGGTACCGGGTGTTCGAGTGGGGGGCGTAGCCGGGGTCACCCTCGTAGCGGAGCATGCGGTCGCAGACGTAGTCGTTCGTGTGCGCCAGATGCCCGGCCCGATCGGGCTCCGTGAGCTCGGCGTCCGTGGCCGAGCCCTCGACGTTGACTACGCGACCACTTCGATCGGCGAGAACCTGGTTGTAGCTCGAGGCGCGCTTGGGGTGGAGGGCCACACGGATCACGCCCTCGATCGTGCGCTCGCGCACCATCGCGCGGAACTGGGAGCCTCGCGGGATCCCGATCCGCTCGTCGTTCGGCGAGAGCTCGTTGCCCGTGAGCGAGACGCCGGCCGAGTTGAACCCGACCGAGAGCCCCAGGCCGCCGCCGATCGAGAACACGACCGGGTCGCCGTCGACGCGCCACTCGATCGCGACGAGGTCTTCCTCGGCGGATGGCGAGAGGTCGTTCGTGTGCGCGACGAGTGCGTGGCCCGTCGCCGTGGCCGGTGACACGGCCACGAGGTCGGAGCACTTGCCCCTGGTCTTGCCGGCGCGGGCCGGGACCCGCGGCACGTACCAGATCTCCTCGATGTGGGCGGCGAAGAGCGCCGTGCGATCCACACCGGCTGCCTCGGCGCAGCCCTCGAACTCCTCTGCGAGCCACGGGAGCTCCTCGCGGGTGACTTGCCAGTACTCGAGGGCGAGCGCGAGCTGCTCGTCCAGGCTCCTGTCCTCGGGGAGCGGCGAAGGGAAGTCGACGTCTTTCATTATCGCCTCGCGGCACGCCTCGCCGATCTGGCGACCCACCTCGCGATGCGTGCCGCTGACCTGCAACAACGGGAGCTTCGGGGGCATCACGCGCGGCACGGTACCACGCAGCACTGCGGGGTTGTCATACCCCCCTCCTAGGATCGTGAGCGAGGTCGTCCGAAGGAGGCTGCGATGAACGAGCTCGGATTCGCTCTCGTTGGGCTGACGATAGGCGCAGTGGTGGCGCTCGGCATCCTGACGGTGCGACGCGGCCCTCCGGCCGCGTCGGCAACGCTCGAGGCGCGCTTGGATGCCCAGTCTGCCGAGATCCGGCGTCTGGCCGACGCGTCCGGCGTTCGCGACGGCGGGGCGGAGGCGTTGCGATCCGACGTCGCCGGCGCCCGCCGGGCGCTCGAGGAGCTTGCCCTCCGCGAGCGCGAGCGGCGGCAGCGCGACACCGAGTCGTGGGAGGTTGTGAGACGTCTTTCCTCGGTGCTCGCCGGCGGTGCGTCGAAGGGTCGCGCGGGCGAGAACGTGCTGCGCGAGCATCTTGCCGAGCTTCCTCCCGGCATGCTGGTCACCGACCTCCGCGTGAACGGCAAGGTGGTCGAGTTCGGGCTGCTCCTCCCCGATGGGCGGCATCTGCCCGTCGACTCGAAGTGGTCGGCTCTCGCGGAGCTCGAGGCGGTCGAGGCGGCGGAGGATCCGGACGAGCGCGAGGAGTGCGCCCGTGAGCTGGAGCGAGTGGTCGCGCGGCGCGCTCGAGAGGTGGCGCAGTACCTGGACCCCTCGCTCACCGCGCCCGTCGCGGTCGCCGCCATCCCCGACGCCGCGTACGCGGTGCTGCGCCGCGCGCACGCGGACGCGTTCGCCAAGGGCGTGGTGATAGTGCCCTACTCGACCGCGTTGCCAGTGCTGCTGTTCCTCTACAGCCTGGTGCAGCGCTACGGCGACGCTGGGGACGTCTACGGGTGCCTCTCGGAGATCGCCTCTCTCCTAGATGTGATGGAGGGCGTGCTAGAGAACAAGGTCGCGCGGGCGGCCACGATGATCGCCAACGGCGCCGACGAGTTCCGCGCGCAGCTCGGGAAGGCGCGCGGCTCGCTCGCCCGCGCCCACGTCGGCCCGGGCGTGGGCATCGACGGGGAGGAAGTGGAGGCCCTCCGAGCGGTTCCGTGAACGGTCCCGCGGGTGCAGCATCAAGCCGCGGGCCGATTGCGGCCGATATCGAAGGATAGATGCGGCGGCTCCCTGCGCTCGTTGCCACGCTCGGCCTACTGGCGGCGTTCGCGCCTGCGCGGGCGGCCGCTGCCGGCGGACGAGCGGTGCGCCTGCACGAGCCCATCCCATGCGACGGCTGCTGGCAGCCCGGCCCTGTCACGAGCTGGCAGTGGCAGCTCCAGGGACGGGTGGACACGTCGCTCGACGTCGACATGTACGACGTCGACGGCTTCGACACTACTCGCTCGCTCGTGCGGACGCTGCACCGAAAGGGGGCGGCCGTGGTCTGCTACATCGACGTCGGATCGTGGGAGAAGTGGCGGCCGGACGCCGACCGGTTCCCGAAGCGCGTGCTGGGTGAGTCGAACGGCTGGGCGGGGGAGCGGTGGCTCGACATCCGCGCCCAGCGGGTACTCCGTCCGATCATGCGCGACCGGATCGCGCGGTGCGCGAGCAAGGGCTTCGACGGGATCGAGTTCGACCTCGTGGACGGCTACCTGAACGACACGGGCTTCCCTCTCACCGGCGCAGACCAGCTCAAGTACAACGTGTGGCTCGCGAACCAGGCGCACAAGCACGGGATGTCGGCGGCACTCAAGAACGACCTGCCGCAGATCGCGAAGCTGCTCCCGTACTTCGACTACGAGATCAACGAGCAGTGCTTCCAGTACGACGAGTGCCGGAATCTCGACCTGTTCGTCGACGCCGGCAAGGCCGTGTTCCAGGTCGAGTACAAGCTCGAGACGTCGCGGTTCTGCCCGAACGCGAACGCGCGGAACTTCAACTCGATGAGGAAGAAGCTAGACCTGCGCGTGTGGCGCGCTCCCTGCCGCTGACCGCGGGCCACACCGGGTGGGGTCCCTCCGGTTGACGCTTCCACCCGGGACATGCATAGATATGCACCCTGTGGCAATCGATGCTCGTGTCACCGTGGCCGTCCTCGGCGCCTCCGGCTACGCCGGAGGCGAGCTCGTGCGCCTGCTCGCCTCGCACCCCGCCGTCGAGATCGCGTACCTGGGCGCCAACGAGTCGGCCGGGATGACGCTGGCCGAGGCCCACCCACACCTCGCGACGCTCGACGAAGCGGCGCGGCGGCTGGAACCCCTCGATCCCTCCGGGATCGCTTCTCGTGCGCGGGTCGCGTTCCTGTGCCTCCCGCACGGCGCGAGCGCGGAGCTCGCGCCGGCCCTGCTCGAGGCGGGGCTCAGAGTGGTCGACCTCTCGGGTGACTTCCGGCTTCCCGCGCCTGCGTACCCCGATTGGTACGGCTTCGAGCACCCGTCGCCGGAGTGGATCGGAAAGGCCGTGTACGGGCTCCCGGAGCTCTTCGGCTCCCTGGTCGCCGGGGCGGACCTCGTCGCGAACCCCGGCTGCTACCCGACGCCAGTCGCGCTCGGGCTCGCTCCGCTGCTGTCTGCCGGGTTGGTCGAGCCCGGGGCGATCCGTGTCGACGGCAAGACCGGCCTCTCCGGCGCCGGGCGCGCGTCGGGCGAGTCGGCCTCGTACGCCGCCACCGAGGAGAGCGTCCGTCCCTACCGGTTCCCAAGACACCAGCACACGCCAGAGATGGAACGGGCGATTGAGCTCGCCACCGGGCTCTCCCCTTCCGTGATCTTCGTCCCTCACCTCGTCCCGAGCGTTCGCGGCGTCCTCACGACCTGCTACGCGACGCTGGCGGAGGGGGTCGGCACGGGCGCGCTCGTGGAGTGCCTCGTGGCCGCGTACGAGGCCGCACCGTTCGCTCACGTGCTGCCGCCGGGCGAAATGGTGGACACCAAGCGCACGCGCGGCTCGAACCTGGTCGAGCTCCAGGCGGTCGCGGACCCGAGGTCGGGAACCGCGGTCGTGGAGGGCGCCCTAGACAACCTGGTGAAAGGCGCTGCGGGGCAGGCGATCCAGAACTTCAACCTGATGTCCGGTTTGGACGAGCCGCTCGGGCTCCCGCGCGTGGGGGTGTATCCATGAGCGTCACGTTCCCGCGTGGGTTCCGGGCCGGCGGGATCACGGCCGGTCTCAAGCCCTCGGGGAACCCCGATCTGGGGCTCCTGGTTGCGGACGTCCCCGGCTCGGCGGCGGGTCTGTTCACGACGAACGCGTTCGCGGCCGCCCCGGTGAGGCTGTCGCGGGCGCGCCTTGCCGCGGGGACCGCGCAGGCTGTTGTCGTGAACAGCGGGCAGGCGAACGCGGGGACCGGCGATGCGGGGGAGCGGGACGCCGCGACGGTGACGGACGCCGTGGCGGGCCGCCTCGGCGTGGATCCCTCCGGGGTGCTCGGGTGCTCCACCGGCGTGATCGGCGAGCCGGTGCACCTGGAACGGATCCTCGCCGCGCTCCCCGAGCTCGTCGCATCCCTGTCTCCCGACGGCGGCGGCGCGTTCGCACGCTCGATCATGACCACCGACACCATCGACAAGCAGGCGCGGGCGGAGCGAGGCGGGCTGCGGGTAGGCGGGTGCGCCAAGGGCGTCGGAATGGTCGCGCCCGATCTCGCGACGATGCTCGCGTTCGTGACGACCGATGCCCCGGTGCCACCCGCCGCAGTGCACGAGCTGGCGACGACGGTGCTCGAGCCGAAGTTCGAGTCGCTCACCGTCGATGCGTGCTCGAGCACGAACGATACCGTGTTGCTGTTCGCTAGCGGCGCCGCTGGCGGGAAGCCCGTCACGCCCGGGACGCGCGTGTGGGAGGAGCTCGCTGGTGCGGTGGACGAAGTAGGCGAGTCTCTCCTCCAGCAGCTGGCCGCCGACGCCGAGGGCATGAACCATGTGCTCGTCATCCGGGTAGGAGGAGCCTCCACCACGGAGGACGCGCGCAGGGTGGCCAGGGCGATCGCCGAGTCCCCGCTCGTGAAGACGGCCGCCTTCGGGGGAGACCCCAACCCCGGACGGATCCTGCAGGCGATCGGCTCCTCGGAAGCGAAGGTCGTTCCCGAGGACGTGAGCGTCCGCATCGGCAACGTGCCGGTGGTAGTCGACGGAGTGATCCCTCCGGAGTACTTCACCGGCGGCGGCGACGTGGCTCGCGTCGCGCTGAAGGACGCACAGGTCGTGGTCTCGGTTTCCCTGGGCTCCGGTCCGGGCGATAGCCGCGTCCTGGGCTGCGACCTGTCCTACGAGTACGTCCGCATCAACGGGGAGTACACGACGTGAAGGACGTCCCACCTCAGGTCCGCGAGCGCACGATCGCGAAGGCTCGAACCCTCATCGAGGCCCTGCCGTTCATGCAGGAGCACCGGGACAAGGTGATCGTGATCAAGTACGGCGGGGCGGCGATGGAGCGCTCGCCGCTCGCCGCGCCGTTCGCGCAGGACGTCGCGCTCCTCCAGCACGCGGGCATCAAGCCGGTGATCGTCCACGGCGGCGGACCGCAGGTGACCGAGGTGTCGGCGAAGCTCGGGATCGAGACCCGGTTCGTCGACGGACTCCGCGTCACGGACGCCGAGACGCTCGACGTCGCGACGATGGTCCTCGCCGGCAAGCTCAACACCGAGGTTGTCGCACGCCTGGTCTCCGGAGGCGTTCGCGCCGTCGGACTCTCCGGCGTGGACGGCGGTCTGCTCCTCGCGCGGAAGCAGACCGCGCCCGACCTGGGGTTCGTTGGCGAGGTCGCCAAGGTGAACGGCGACGTGGTCCGCACGCTCATGGATCAGGGATTCGTCCCCGTGGTGGCGTCCATCGCCGTCGACGAGGCCGGGCAGGCCTACAACGTGAACGCAGACGTGGTGGCCGCGGAGCTCGCCGTCGCGCTCGGCGCCGAGAAGCTCGTCTTCATGAACGACGTCCCGGGGCTGATCGGCGAGGGTGGAGACCTGCTGTCCGAGCTGGGTGCGCAGGAGTGCCTCGACCTGCTGGCAGGGGACGGCGTCGTCGAGGGCGGTATGATCCCCAAGCTCGAGAGCTCGATACGGGCGCTCAAAGCCGGTATCAGCCGGGTCCACCTGATAGACGGCCGGGTCGAGCACGCCCTGGTCCTCGAGCTGTTCACCCCCGAGGGCATCGGGACCATGATCACGCCCGACGCCGGGGGAACGGCGTGACTCCCTTCCCGCCCGGCGAGGCCTTCGTCATGCCAACCTACGCGAGGTACCCCCTCACGCTGGTCCGCGGCCGGGGGCTACGGGTGGAGGACGCCGAAGGGCGCTCGTTCCTCGACTTCGCAGGCGCGCTCGGCGCGATGCCGCTCGGCCACTCGCACCCGCGTTGGCTCGAGGCGGTCCATGAGCAGGTCGACCGGCTCGCGCTCGTGTCGAACCTGTTCGGCAGCGAGCCGCAGGCCGAACTCGCCGCACGCCTGGCCCTCCTCCTGCCGATCTCCGACGCGCGCGTGTTCCTCTCGAACTCGGGCGCGGAAGCGAACGAGGCGGCTCTGAAGCTCGTCCGTAAGTGGGGACTGCCGCTTGGCCGGACCAGGATCGTGGCCCTCGAGGGCTCCTTCCACGGTCGCACGGTCGCGACGCTGGCGGCCACGGGGCAGCCGCCCAAGCGCGCGGCCTTCGAGCCTCTGGTGGATTGGTTCCTTCACGTGCCACCGGGTGACCTGAGCGCCATGGAGGCGACCGTCGGCGACGACACGGCGGCCGTGTTCCTGGAGCCGGTCCTGGGCGAGGGCGGCGTGCGTCCCCTCGACCACGACTATCTTCGTGGGGTGCGGGCGCTCACCCGGGAGCGGGGCGCGCTGCTCGTGGCCGACGAAGTCCAGACGGGTCTCGGCCGATGCGGCGAATGGCTCGCCGTCTCTGCGGCGGAGGTCGTTCCCGACCTGGTGTCTCTCGCGAAAGGGCTCGGCGGCGGCCTGCCGATCGGCGCGACCGTGTGCCGAGCCGAGCTCGCCTTCGGGAAGGGCGACCACGCGTCGACGTTCGGGGCGGGCCCTATCCCGTGCTCCGCGGCCGTCGCGACGCTCGCCGTGATCGAGGAGGACGACCTCCTGGCGAACGCGCGCGAGCAGGGCGAGCGTATCCGAACGAAGATCCGCTCCCTCGGTGGCAGCTTGGTGGCGGAGGTTCGAGGCGCGGGCCTGCTCGTAGGGATCCAGCTCGCCGCACCGGTCGCGCACGACGTGGTCCTCGCGATGATCGACGAGGGGGTCCTTGCCACAGAGGCCGGACGCGACGTCGTCCGTCTGTCGCCGCCGCTCGTCGTGCAGCCCCCGGACATCGAGGTGGCGGTCGGAGCCCTGGGCGTCGCCCTCGCCCGCGTGGCCGCCGGCGCGGGGGTGCGCACGTGAGCCGCGGCAACGGCGCGGTGAAGTCCAGGCGGCAGCAGGCGATCCTCTCCCTCGTTTCCCGTGAGCGGCTCTCGACGCAGCAGGAGATCGGCGCGCGGCTGCGCGGGATGGGCCTCGAGGCCACGCAGTCGACGATATCCCGCGACGTCGAGGAGCTGGGGCTCGCGCGCGTCCACGATCACGACGGCGTGCGCTACGTGGTCCGTGGGGAGAGCGGCTCACCCGGCCCCTTGCGGATGCTGCACCATCTCCTCGACGAGTTCGCGCTCTCCTTCGCGTCCTCGGGGAGTCTCCTCGTGATAAGGACGCCGTCCGGCGCGGCGCCCGCCCTCGGTGAGGGACTCGATCGCGTCGGCCTGTCTGACGTGGCGGGGACCATCGCCGGCGACAACACAATCCTGGTCGTGGCTCGCGAGGGCGTGAGCGGGAAGGATCTGGAACAGCAGCTCGAGCAGATCATGGAGGCGGGATGAGACGGGTGGTGCTCGCGTACTCGGGCGGTCTGGACACTTCGGTCGCGATCCGGTGGATGGGGGAGCGGGGATACGAGGTGTTCGCGGTGGCGGTCGACGTCGGCCAGCAGGAGGACTTCGACCGGATCGTCGAGAGAGGGCGGGCGGCCGGCGCGGCTGAGGTCCGGGTGGTTCGTGCCGTCGATCGGTTCGCCGAGGAGTTCCTCGCGCGAGCGATCAAGGCGAACGGCCTGTACGAGGGCAAGTACCCGATGGTGTCCGCTCTCGCGCGGCCGCTGATCGCAGGTGAGGTCGTGAAGGTGGCGAGGGAGGTCGGCGCCGGCTCGCTGGCGCACGGGTGCACGGGCAAGGGGAACGATCAGGTGCGGTTCGAGGTGTCCTTCGGCGTCCTCGCCCCCGACCTCGAGGTGATGGCTCCGATCCGCGACGCGCAGATCCCGCGCGAGAAGGCCCTAGCCCTTGCGGCAGAGTGGGGGATCCCGGTCGCCGACGTCGCGAACAGCTACTCGGTCGACGAGAACCTGTGGGGCAGGACCGTCGAGTGCGGCCCTCTCGAGGATCCCTGGACCGCGCCACCGGAGGACGCCTTCGAGCGGACCGCAGCGCTCGGGGAGCGGCCGGAAGAGCCCACGGAGCTGATCGTCGGGTTCGAGCGCGGCCTCCCCGTAGCCCTCGGTGGGAGCCCGACGCCGCTGCCCGAGCTGGTCTCCGTCGTCGACGCTCTCGGCGGGCGCTACGGCTTCGGCCGGGTCGACATGATCGAGAACCGCAGGGTCGGCATCAAGTCGCGGGAGCTCTACGAGGTGCCAGGCGCGCTCGCGCTGATAGTGGCGCACCGGGCGCTGGAGGACGTGACTCTCGAGCGCGACCTCGCGCACTACAAACCCGCGCTCGAGCAACGCTGGGCGGACCTCGTCTACGACGGTCTCTGGTTCTCCCCACTCCGACAGGCGATAGACGCGTTCGTCGATTCGACCCAGACCGCGGTCACCGGCGAGGTTCGGCTGAGGTGCGACGCCGGCTCGTGCGCGGTCGTCGGCCGCCGCTCCGAGTCGTCCCTGTACGATCTGTCGCTCGCCACCTACGGCGCCGAGGACGCGTTCGATCAATCGGACGCGGCGGGCTTCGTCCGCCTGTGGGGGTTGCCGCTCAAGGTGTGGTCGGCGAAGCAGGGGAAGGGATGACCGAGGCCGGCGAGGGGACGCCCCTCTGGGCCGGCCGCTTCGAGAAGCGGCCGGCCCCCGAGGCCCACGCGCTCGGCCGGAGCATCGGGTTCGACGTTCGTCTTGCGGCACAGGACGTGGAGGCTTCGGTCGCGCACGTTCGAGCGCTCGAGGACGCTGGTCTGCTTTCGGGTGGCGACGCCGCCGAGCTCGAGAAGACGCTCCGCGAGGTCGGCGCCGAGATCGCGGACGGCAGCTACGTATTCGATCCGGCCGACGAGGATGTGCACTCGGCGATCGAGCGCGGACTCATCGAGCGGCTGGGTGAGCTAGGCGCGCGGATCCATGCCGGGCGCAGCAGGAACGACCTGGTCGTGACCGACCTGCGGCTCTGGCTGCTTGCTGCGGGACGGCGGATCACGGGGCTCACCGCGATGCTCGTCCGAACGGTCGCGGAGCGGGCGCGCGAGCACGCCGAGACCGTCATGCCGGGGACGACCCACGGCCGACTTGCCCAGCCGGTGACGCTCGCGCATCATCTCCTCGCGCACGCGTGGGCGTTCGTCCGCGACGTCGGTCGCTTCCGGGACTGGGCCGCACGGGCATCCGTGTCTCCCCTCGGCGCCGGAGCGCTCGCGACGAGCACGCTTGCTCTGAGCACGACCGAGACGGCCGAGCGCCTCGGCTTCGAGCGGCCGTTCCAGAACTCGATCGACGCCGTGTCCGACCGCGACTTCGCCCAGGAGTTCCTCGCGGCGTGCGCGATCCTCGGCACCCATCTGTCTCGACTCGCCGCGGAGGTCGCGCGCCTCTCCGACGAGGCGCTCGGGTTCGCCGAGCTCGACGAGGCCTACGCGACAGGCTCGAGCATGATGCCGCAGAAGCGGAACCCGGACGTGGCCGAGATATCACGTGCGAAGGCCGCGCGCCTCGCGGGGGACTTCGCGTCGCTCTCGGCGGTGCTCCAGGGCCTGCCGCTCGGATACCACCGAGACCTTCAGGAGGACAAGGTGCCGCTATTCGATGCCTCCGACGCGCTCGAGCTCGTGCTTCCGGCGTTGATCGGCTGCGTGGATACGCTCCACTTCGACGAAGCGGCGATGCGGCGCGCCGCCGAGGCGCCGGAGATCTACGCCACCGACCTCGCCGAGGCCCTCGTGGCGAGGGGCTTCCCCTTCCGCGAGGCCCACCTCCGCGTGGGCGAGCTGCTCAGTCGGCTCGACTCGGAGGGGCGAACGCTGCGGAACCTCTCGGAGGAGGAGTGGACCGCCTTCGACCTCCCCGGGGGCGCCTCGCTCCTCGATCCCGACCGGTCGGTTCGCGCGCGCGCCTCCCGGGGTGGCCCCTCGCCGGCGAGCGTCCTCGAGCAGATCGCGGAGATCGAGCGCGCGCTCGACCGCCGCCGCTGACCTGTAGCCTGTCGCCGTTCCCGACGCGACGGAGGTTCCTCATGAGCATCGATCCGACGATCCGCGTGATCAAGGCCGGCGCCGAGCTCGACTGGGATGTCATCCCCAACGAGGAGGGCGATCCGAATCCACCCGGCGAGGAGGTCGTCGCCTTCCGTTCCGGCGACGCGAGGTTCAGCTTCGGGATCTGGCGGAGGACGCCGGAGACTGGCCCGATGGAGCCTCCGTACCACGAGATCGCGGTGATAATCGAGGGCGAGGTCGAGGTCCACGAGGACGACGGTACCGTCCACCTGGTCGGCCCCGGCGACGTGCTCATCACTCCGAAAAGCAGCAGGGCGACCTGGAAGGCGCTCACCCCGGTGAAGAAGTTCTGGGCCGTCTACAAGGAGTGACCCCGCATCTGTGCCCGGCACGGACCCTGCCGTTCGGCCCACGCCGGCTCCCCCCCGTCATGGATAGGCTCCGAGCGGCCGCCCCGTGGCGCGCCACCGGTCCGCAGCGGGGGGTTGGGTTCTCGGGCGGAGGAGGACGGGGGGATGGAGACGAAGGCGGCCGTCGAGGTCAGGGACCTCGTGAAGGAGTTCCCCTCGCCGGGCGGCGGCACGCTCACGGCGGTCGACCACGTGTCGTTCGAGGTCCTTTCCGGCGAGGTGTTCGGCTTCCTCGGACCGAACGGGGCAGGGAAGACGACCACCCTCGAGATCATCGAGGGGCTCCAGAGCCCCACGTCGGGGAGCACGGGCGTGCTCGGCCTGGACTCCAGGCGCGACCGGAACGAGATGAAGCAGCGGATCGGCGTGCAGCTGCAGGCCGGCGCCTACTTCAACTACCTGACGCTGGAGGAGATCCTCGACCTCTTCGGCTCGTTTTACCCGCGGCGCGTCTCGCCGGCAGGGCTCCTGGACAAGGTCGGTCTGCAGGAAAAGCGGAAGTCACTCGTCCGGGAGCTTTCGGGCGGGCAGGCTCAGCGCTTCTCGATCGTCGCGGCGATCGTGAACGACCCCGAGGTCGTGTTCCTCGACGAGCCCACGACGGGACTCGATCCCCAGGCCCGCCGGAACCTCTGGGACCTGATCGAGCTCATCAACCGCGAGGAGAGCAAGACCGTGGTGATGACCACCCACTACATGGAGGAGGCGCAGGTCCTCTGCGACCGGGTCGCGATCATCGACCACGGCAAGATCCGGGCGATCGATACCCCGCTCGGGTTGATCCACGAGCTCCCCGCCGCCTACCGGATCCTGTTCGCCACGAAGGACGAGGTGGACCACGAGGAGCTCCGTCGGTTGCCCGGCGTCGGGCAAGTGGAGCCGGTGCTGCTCGGCGGGTTCAACGTGCAGCTAGCGGTGGAGCGCGCGCAGGTCACCTTGCCGGCGTTCCTCGAGTGGGCGAAGGACAGCGGGGTCGCGGTCGATGACGTCCAGGTGCTTCCGGCGACGCTCGAGGACGTGTTCCTCTCGCTCACCGGACGCAGCCTTAGGGAGTGAGCCCGATGCCGAAGCTGTTCTGGGCGAGCCTCAAGATGCTATTGCGGGATCGGCAGGCGCTGTTCTGGGCGCTCGCGTTCCCGGTGATCTTCGCGATCGTGTTCGGGCTGTTCGACTTCAGCCAGGCGCCGACGGTGAGAATCGACGTGGTCGGGGATTCCTCGGTGCAGGAGTTGATAGTCGGCGGCCTCGAGGAGGTGGGGTCATTCGAGGTGCGTGAGCAGGATCTCGTTGCGGCCCGCCGTCGGCTCACAGACGGCGACACGGACGTCGTGCTCGTGATTCCGGAGCTCGGGCAGCTCTCGTCCACGCCGGGGCAGGAGCCCCCGCCGCCGGGAGCGCGACTGCGGGTCTTCTACAACGAGGCGAACTTCGAGACCAACCAGTTCGCGCTCTCGGCGATCGAGCGGCTGGTGGACGGGATCAACCTTCAGATGGCCGGCGTGACGCGGCCGTCGATCACCGTCGAAGCCGAGGCGGTGGCGGCCAAGTCGGTCGACTATTACGACTTCTTGCTACCGGGGCTCGTCGCGATGGGCGTCATGAACTTCTCGATCACGGGCGTCTCGGTCGCCGTCGCCCGGTATCGCGAGCAGCGGATCCTGAAGCGGATCCTCGCGACGCCGCTCCGGCCTGCGAAGTTCCTGGCCGCCCAGGTCCTCGCGCGTCTGGTGCTAGCGCTTGTGCAGTCGGCGCTGATCCTCGCGGTCGGCGTTTTCCTCTTCGGCGCTCGGGTCTACGGGAACGTCGTCTGGCTGTTCGTCCTGGCTACGGTCGCGAACCTCGTGTTCCTGAACATCGGCTTCGCCGTCGCCGGACGCTCGAAGAACCCCGACTCGGCGGCCGGGATCGCGAACGTCGTCGCCCTCCCGATGATGTTCCTATCCGGGGTCTTCTTCCCGACGGATACCCTGCCAGACCTGATGCAGACCGTCGTCAGGTATCTGCCTCTCACCCCCCTCATCGAGGCGCTACGGAAGGTGTCGATCGACGGGCTGTCGATAACCGACACCGGGCCGCAGCTCGCTCTCCTCGCCGGGTGGATCGTGGTCTCGTTCGCCCTCGCGTCCGTGCGGTTCCGGTTCTCCGAGGGGTAGAGCAGGATTCGGCCGGGCGCCTGGGCTACCCTGCCGTCGTGGGATTCGCGAGCGTGCTGGTGCTGTTCGCCCACCCCGATGACGCCGAGTACACGTGCGGCGGGACCGTCGCGCGGTGGGCCGGCGAGGGAACCCGGGTCCACTACGTCTGCGTGACGGACGGATCGGCGGGGTCCAACGAGCCGGGTGCGATGCGGGAGGCGATGCGGGGGGTCCGCGAGAAGGAGCAGCGGGCCGCCGCCGAGGTGCTTGGGGTCGCGAGCGTCACCTTCCTCGGGTACGTCGACGGCATGCTCGAGGCCTCACTCGATCTCCGGTGCGACGTGACGCGGGAGGTCCGGCGTATCCGCCCCGACGCGCTCGTCGCGCCCGACCCCTCCAGGCGGTGGTCGCGCAACGGCTACGTGAACCACCGGGACCACATGGTCGTCGGCGAGGTCGGGCTCTCCACGGTGATGCCCGACGCGCCGACGCGCCTCCAGTTCCCCGAGCTGCTCGATGAGGGTTTCGAGCCCTTCGAGATCCCGAACCTGTGGCTCCCGACCGAGGAAGGGGAGACCCTCGTCGACATCACCGATACGCTGGAGCTCAAGTTGAAGTCGCTGGCCTGCCACGTGTCTCAGGGGACGGCGGAGAACGCGGACTGGGTGCGCGAGCACGCGGCCGAGCTCGGGAGGCCGGGCGGGATGGAGTACGCCGAGGCCTTCCGGGCGTTCAGGTTGGTGGAGGACGGCGAGAACTGATGGAGCACGACGAGCAGGAGTTCGCGCCGCTCGAGCCCGAGGAACGGCAGAACGTGCAGGCCGACCTCGAGGACCTCGGCGCGATGCGCGACGTCTTCGGGGCTCAGGGCGTCAAGGGCGTCGTGATCGCCTGCCCCGACTGCGGCGCGAACCACTTCTACGAGTGGGAGCTCCTCAAGGAGAACCTCGAGCACATGCTCGCGACCGGCGAGCCGAGGATGCACGAGCCGGCCTTCGACGTGCGCGAGGAGGAGTACATCCAATGGGATTACGGCAAGGGCTACATCGATGCCCTCGCCGACACGGGCCTCGAGCCCGAGCGGCGGATCGAGATCACGCGGTGCCCTTGGTGCGAGACGCCGTGCGAGGAGCACTTCGGCTTCTGCCCGAAGTGCGGGCGGTCGCTCGCCGCGCTCCGGATCTACCGCGATCTGGTGGAGCGAGGGATGGACGACCGGGAGGTTCGCGCGCTCCTCGTCCGCGCCGGCTTCGAGCCCTTCTGAGGCTCCTCCAGGACGCAGTCCTCGGGAGCCTTGTCCTGGCGCAGGCCTTTGAACGACGGCGCCCGAAGCTTGCCCTCGCGCCTCGTGATCTGGAGGTACTCGACCTCGCACACGAGCTTGGGCTCCACGAACCTGGCGCGCTTCATCGCGGCGAGCTCGGGGTCGTCGACGGCGGGTCGCTTCGCGACCAGAGGCTCGAGCTCGGTCACGAGCCGCTCCAGCATCGTGTCGGTGAACCCGGTCCCGACCTGACCGATCCAGCGGAGTTCGTCGCCCACGAGCGCGCCGACCAGGAGCGAGCCGAAGGTCCTCGTCCGGCCCCCCTGACCCGGCGTCCACCCCAGGATCACGCAGTCCTGCGTCTTCGTGAGCTTGATCTTGCGCCAGTCCGGCGAGCGCCGGGCCGGCTGGTACCTGCTCCCCTTCCGCTTGGCGACCACGCCCTCGAGGCCGAGCTTGCGCGCGGACTCAGTGAACTCGACGCCGAGCTTGTCGACGAAGAAGGCGAGCTCCAGCCGAGGGTCGCGCTCGACGACGGCCTCGAGTAGCCCGCGACGCTCCTCGAGCGGGAGGCCGGTGACGTCATGGCCGTCTAGGAAGAGGAGGTCGAACGCGACGAGCGATACCGGGATGCGTTTGCGGGCGCGCTCGATGTCGCGCGGCGAGGAGATGTTCATCCGCTCCTGGAGGACCTCGAACGAGTTCCGTCCGTCCTCGTCGAAAGCGACGATCTCGGCGTCGAGCACCGCGTTCACCTGATTCACGAGCTCGTGGAGCATGTGGAGCTCGGGGTACTGGGCTGTGAGGTCGCGGCCGGTCCGCGACTCGAGCTTCGTGGAATCGGTGGAGAGGTACACGAGCGAGCGGATGCCGTCGAGCTTCGGCTCGAACCTCCACCTCGGGTCGTCGAAGGCCTCGTGGCCGCCCTCGGCGAGCATGGGGTGGAAAACCGGCACGGGAGCCACGGGTGGTGCGTCCTGTGAGCTGGCGAGGAAGACGAGCCAGTCCGTCCGCGTTTTCACGAGGTGGTATTCGAGCCCAGGGTACCTGCGGCCGTGCAACTTGAAGGTCACCTTCGTGTCTGTCCACTCGAGCGGCTCGTAGGTACCGTCGTCGAAGATGCGGACCTCCCCGGCTCCGTAGTGACCCTCGGGGATCGTTCCTTCGAAGGCGCCGTACTCGAGCGGGTGGTCCTCCGTGCGGACGGCCAGCCGACGGTCGCCCTTGGAGATCGGCAGTCCGCGCGGGACGGCCCACGACGGAAGCGCGCCGTCGCGCTCGAGGCGCAGGTCGTAATGCAGCCGGGTCGCGCGGTGCTTGTGGATCACGAACGAGGCACCCGGCCCCTTCCTCTTCCGCGACGGCTTCGGCTCGGGCGTTCCCTCGAAGTCGCGCTTCCCCAGATACTCGGCCAGGTCGGGGTCGCGCGACGCTGCGATCACCTGCTCGCTCGTTCGTTCCCGAACGCCGAGGGCCTCCATGGCCTCGCGCACCGGCTGGGGCTTCGTGCGGACCCCGTCGAAGAGGTCGCCGCTCTTGGCGAATCGCCTCCACACGTTGTCGATCCGGAAATCGGTGGGGACGAACCCACCTTTCTCCACCTCCCGCCACGTGAGAGGCGTGGAGACCGGGGCGCCGAGTTCGGGGCGCAAGGAATAGGCGGCCGCGATGTTCGCGCCCTGGCGGTTCATGTTGTGGTCGATGAAGACCCTGCCCGACCGGTCGGCGACCTTCCACGCCATCGTCACGCGGTCGGGGTCGGCCGCGCGGATCAAACGGCCGGCCTCCCGAACCAGAGCCCGCGCCTGCTCGTACGTGGTCCCGTGCTCGACGGGCACGAAGATCTGCACGCCGGTCGCGCCGCTCGTCTTCGGATAGCCGATCAGCCCGAGTTGGTCCAGAACGACCTTCACGTGACGGGCGACCGCGAGCACGTCGGCGAACGTTATGGGCTCGAACGGGTCCAGGTCGAAGAAGAGATAGTCGGGGAACCCGACCGATCCGCACCTCGAGTGCAGGGGATGGAACTCTATGCAGCCGAGGTTGGCGACGAACAGCAGCCCGGCAGTGTCCTCGACCACCAGGTAGTCGATCACGCCCTTCTTGCTGTCCTCGCTCTCGACCGGGCAGCGCGACAGCCATTCTGGTACGTGAGAGGGAGCAGATTTCTCGTAGAAGGACTTACCCGAGATGCCGTCCGGCATCCGCTTCATCGTGAGAGGACGCTCGCGGAGGTGCGGCAGGATGAGGTCGGCGACGTTGTAGTAGTAGGCGAGCAGGTCGCCCTTCGTGTAGCCCTCCTCCGGCCAGAACACCTTCTCGAGGTTCGACAAGCGGAGCTCGCGGCCGTCGATCTCCACCCACCAAGCGTCTCCGTCGCGCTCGGCGGGAAGGGGTCGGGGGAACTTCGTGGTGACCGCCGAGCCGGGTTCGGGACTTTCGGCCATGGTTCTCCCGATGGTACGCGGTGTAGCGTTCGGGTCGTGTTCAGGGATTCCGTGCTCGGGTGGGTGCTCGCGTCGGCGCTTGCGGCCATGGTCACCCTTCTGGCTCTCACGGTCAGACCGCAGGGGCCGGATCGGCTCGTCGTCCGTCCGGAAGACGGCATCGTCGTCTTCCAACCGGGCGAGGCGCGTGCCGGGGACACGATCGTGTGTCCGGGACTCGGGTCTGTCCCCGTCCAGGAACCGGGTGGGCGAGCCGAGCTACCGGGTGGCCCGGCTACGTGGACGTGGGAAGACGGCGCGGTCTTCGCGAGCTGCGAGCCTTAGGTCCCTCCTGTTTCGCCGCCTCCGGATACAATCACTCCCTCGGAGCTTCCCCGGAGGGCGACATGCCTCGTGCCATGTGGAAGGGGGCCATCTCGTTTGGCCTCGTCTCGATTCCCGTGTCGGTGTACCCGGCGACGGAGGAGAAGTCGCTTAGGTTCAACCAGCTGCACGCCGCGGACGGCGGACGGATCCGCATGAAGCGCGTGTGCTCCATCTGCGGCGAGGAGGTCTCGTTCGAGGGCATCGTGAAGGGCTACGAGTACGAGAAGGACCGCTACGTCGTCCTCACCGACGAAGAGATGGACTCGATCCCGGTCGAGTCCTCGCGCGCGATCGACATCCTGCAGTTCGTCGACCTCCAAGAGATCGATCCGATCCTGTTCAAGAAGTCCTACTACCTGGTCCCCGACGAGACCGGCGCGAAGGCGTACTCGCTCCTCCGAGAAGCGCTGTCGAAGGACGGCAAAGTGGGGATCGCGAAGGTGTCGTTCCGCGACAAGGAGCATCTGGCGGCGCTCCGTTTCAAGGAAGAGGCGTTCGTGCTCGAGACGATGTTCTGGCCCGACGAGATCCGTGAGGTGGACTTCGAGGGGGTCGACGCCGACCAGAAGGTGCGGGCGCAGGAGCTGGAGATGGCCCGCACCCTGATCGCCAATCTCGCCGGCCCGTTCAACCCGGAGGAGTTCAAAGACGCTTACCGCGGGGCTCTCCTCGAGATCGTGGAGAAGAAGATCGCGGGCGAGGTGATCGAGATCGCGCCCCAGGAGGCGCCGGCCGCGCGGGTCGTCGACCTCATGGAGGCGCTGAAGGCCTCGGTGGCGGCGGTCAAGAAGAAGACGCCCGCCGAGGCCAAGGCCGCTCCCAAGAAGAAGGCCGCCGCACCCAGGAAGAGGGCCGCCGCGGGCTGATCGCACACGGCTCCCGGGTCCGCGATACTTGACACCGGTGAAGCTCGTAGTCGCGGTCGTGAAGCCGCACAGGCTCGACGAGGTCAAGGAGGCGCTTCGCGACGTCGGGGTGCAGGGCCTCACCACGAGCGACGTCGAGGGGTTCGGCCGGCAGCGGGGCCACACCGAGGTCTACCGGGGGGCCGAGTACCAGGTCGATTTCGTCCCCAAGGTCAAGGTCGAGGTTCTCGTCGACGACGACCAGGTCCAGGGCGTGGTCGACGCGCTCGTGAAGGCCGCCCGAACCGGCAAGATCGGCGACGGCAAGGTCTGGGTCGTCCCCGCGGAGCAGGTGGTCCGGATCCGGACCGGGGAGATGGGCCCCGACGCCCTCTGAGGTGACCGACCGGCCCGGGCCCGTCCTTCGTCTGCTGAAAGCGCTCGACGATCTCCAACGTTTGGTGCCGCCCTCGGCGGAGGGGCTCGAGGCTTGTCGGCGGCGCGCCGGCCTCGTCGATGCCTGTGTGGCCGAGCTGGCGGCGGAGGCCGGCGCGCCGCCCGGTGTGGCCCTCCTCGCGCTCGGGGGCTACGGGCGTGCCGAGCTCGCACCCTTCTCCGACCTCGACCTGCTTCTCGTCCACCGCGACGGAGACGAGGAGATACTCCGCGCGTTCGCCGAGCACCTGCTGTATCCGCTGTGGGACGCTGGGTTCGACGTCGGGCACGCGGTCCGTACGGTGGAGGGTTCCCTGGCGGTCGCCGAGGAGCGGCTCGACGCCGGAGCGGCGCTCCTGGACGCGCGACTCCTCGCGGGTGACTCCGACCTCGGCGCGGAGCTGATAGAAGAGGCTCGGGCGTGGGCCCGCCGGAACCCTCGACGGTTCGCGGGGGTGCTCTTCGGGGATCTTGCGGCGCGCCGCGAGCGGTTCGGCTCGGTCTCACACCTGCTCGAGCCCGACCTCAAGCAGGGCGCCGGGGGCCTGAGGGACCTCCACGCCCTCGGCTGGCTCCGCCGCGCGCTGCCCGGCGCCGATCAGGACGCGCCGGCGCTCGACGCGCTCGAGACCTCGGGGCTTCTCCGCGCGGGCGAACGCAGCGTGCTCGAGGCAGCATGGGTGTTCATCACCCGGGTCCGCTGCGCGCTCCAGCGGGCGGCCGGGCGCAAGGCGGCCCGGGTGCGACGCGACCTGCAACCGCAGCTCGCGCGCGATCTGGGGTTCCGGGACGAGCCGTCGCTCGCCGCGCAGGACGGCCTCATGAGGACGCTCTTCGAGCACGCGCGTCAGGTGGAGCACGTAGCCGGCCTCGTATTCGAGCGGTTCCTCCGGGAGGACGTGCCGCCCCGAGAGCCGGAGATCGGACCGACGCTCGAGAGCGTGCTGAATGCGTTCGCTGGCGTAGCCGAGGGGCGCCTGGCCCTCACGCCGACGCTGCTCGATCGCGTCGAGGCCGTGACGATCCCGGATGTCGGAGCGTGGAGCGAGGCCGCGCGCGACGCGTTCCTACGGATCGTTCGCGCCGGCGAGGGCGGGATCCGCGCCCTGGAGGCGATGGACCGGATGGGGCTGCTGGCGCACGCGCTGCCGGAATGGGCGCCGGTCCGATGCAGGCCGCAGCGCGACCCCTACCACCGGTTCTCGGTGGACGTGCATCTGCTGGAGACCCTCGCCGGGATGGCGCGGCTACTCGACGGCGGCGATCCGGCGGACCCGGTCGCCCTGCAGGCCCTCGAATGGGTCCGGGACCGCGACGCGCTCCTGCTGGGCGCGCTCCTTCACGACGTAGGCAAGATCGGCGAGGGAGGACACGTCGCCGCCGGTTCCCGCCAGGCGGCCGCGGCCTTGGACCGGATGGGGATCCCCGAGGCGACGAGGGAGGTCGCGCTCTTCATGGTGAGCGAGCACTTGCTCCTGCCCGACACCGCGACCCGTCGGGACCTCGGTGATGACGATCTGGTTCTGGACGTCGCCGCGAAGGTGGGCGATGCGACGCGCCTCGCGGCCCTCTACCTGCTGGTCGTGGCCGACGCGGCGGCGACGGGTCCGGCCGCGTGGACCTCCTGGCGGCAGGCACTCGTCCGCGAGCTAGTAGCCAAGGTCCATCACGTGCTCGAGCGCGGCGAGATGGGTGAGGAGATCGCCGAGCGGCTGGCCGCCCGGGTGGAGGATCTCCGGCGGCTGCTCTCCGAGGAGGACCCCGCGCAGGTCGAGCGCTTCGTGCTCCGGATGCCCCGCAGCTACGTGCTCACCGTCGGCGCGGATCGAGCGGCCGCGCACTTCCGGCTCCTCGTGAAGGAGCTCGGCGAGCGTGAGGTGCGGACCGACGATCGACCGGGTGCGAAGCCGGGCACCCACGAGGTCACCGTCGTCACTCCCGACCGGCCGGGGCTGCTCTCCTCGATCGCGGGGGCTCTCGCGCTCGCGGGCCTCTCGATCCTCGAGGCGCAGGTGTTCACGACCTCGGACGGCGTCGCTCTCGACCTGTTCGAGGTGGAGGGCGCGTTCGAGAGGGAGATCAAGGAGGAGCGATGGGGCGAGTTCCGGGAGGCGGTACTCGACGCGGTCCAGCGCGGGCCCGAGCACCTCGAGCGTCTGCTCAACGACAAGCGCCGCCACTATCCGCCCCCGCGCCCGGGCATACCCGTCGAGGTTTCGGTGGACAACGCCGCCTCGGACTTCTTCACGGTCGTCGAGGTCGGCGCCGCCGATCGCATAGGTCTCCTCCACGACATCACGCGGGCGTTCACCGAACTGGGGCTGGACGTGCACCTGGCGAAGGTCGGCACCTACGGGGAGAGGGTCATCGACGCGTTCTACGTCCGCGACGCGTTGGGCCGCAAGGTCGAAGAGCCGGATCGCGTGGCGGAGATCGAACGGGCGACCGCGGCTCGGCTCTCAGCTTGAGACGAGCTCCACAAGGCCGGCGGCGAAAGCCGGTGCGTTGCCGTGCTCCTCGTGCTTGAAGTAGCAGTAGACGTCTCGCCCCGCCTCGATCTCCGGGCGGATCTGCTCGGCCCACGCCTTCAGCTCATCATCGGTGTACTCGACCTTCCGCAGGCGGAGGAATCCGAATGGCTCCCACGAAAGGTCCTGCGGCGCCTTCTCGTCGGTCTCCGCCACGCACCACGCCACGCCCATGTCGGCAAGGAACCCGCGCGCCTCCTCCCACGAGGGGTGGCGGAACTCCATGGCCGCTGCCATCGGCGGGAGACCACCCACGAAGCGCTCGATCAGCGCCCGGTCGTGCTTCAGGCTCGGCGGGCACTGGAACAGGATCGGGCCGAGCCGGTCGCCGAGCGATCGGGCCCGCTCCACGAAGAACGACACCGCCTCATCGGCGTCCGACAACCGCAACGTATGCGTGATCCGCTGGTTCGCCTTGAGGGTGAACACGAACCCCTCGGGGGTCTGCTCGCGCCAGGCCAGCAGGGTCTTCTCCGCAGGGTTCCTGCGGAACGTGTAGTTGATCTCGACAGACGGGAACCGGCTCGCGTAGTAGCTGAGGAAGTCCTCGGACCTGACGCCGTTCGGATAGAAGGAGCCCTTCCACTCGTCGTAGGCGAAGCCCGACGTTCCGAGATAGAGCCTGCCCGCCATGGGAGCATCATGGCATGGCAGTGCCGGAGGAGGGGATCCAGATCGAGACGGCGCGCGGCTCGGTGAGCGGCGCTTGGGCCGGCTCGCCTGGGGCGTTGGCGACCCTGGTGGTCGCCCACGGTGCGGGTGCCGGCATGGCTCACCCCTTCCTTGTGGGCTTCACGCGAGAGTTGAACGCGGCCCGGATCGCCACCCTTCGATTCAATTTCCCTTACTTCGAGCGCGGTCGGCGATCGCCCGACCCCGAGTCGGTCCTCCGTGAGGCGTGGCTCGCCGCGTTCCGGACCGCGGCCTCAAGGTCGGGTGGGGTCGTGCTTGCCGGAGGCAAGTCGCTGGGTGGACGCATCGCGTCGATGGTGGTCGCCGACGGCATGCCGGCGGCGGGCCTCGTGCTCGTCGGGTACCCGCTTCACCCGCCGGGGAAGCCGAAGTGGGTCCGTGACGAGCACCTGTACCGGGTCGAGGTGCCGATGCTCTTCCTCCAGGGGACCGCCGACCCCTTCGCGCAGCCGAAGCTCATCGCCCGTGTGCTGAGGAGGCTCGGGGAACGCGCCACCCACGAACCGGTCGAAGGCGGCGATCACTCCTTCCGGGTGAGGGGGGTTCGAGCCGACGACCGCGAGATCGGTGCGGGGCTCGCGCGCAGGGCGCTGCCCTTCGTGGAGAGGGTAGCGAGGGGGGAGTGATGCCGCGGAAGAGCCGCCGGCCGCGCGACCAGACGCCCCCGCCGGGGCCGCCGCGATGGACAGGGGCACCACCCTGGGCGCAGGTCCCCGAGCATGAGGTCCGCCGTGTCGGAGGCGAGAAGTCCTACATGTGCCCCGGCTGCGAGCACCCGATAAGGGTCGGAGTGTGGCACCTCGTGGTCGTCCCCGGTCAGGATCCCGACTCGAGGCGCCACTGGCACACCGAATGCTGGCGGAAGGAGCTCCGCCGCACCAGACGGCTCTGAACCGTCGCTATCATCGGCGGCGTGTCCCGGAAGGTGGCGCGCGGTCTCATGTGGCAGGAGGACGGACGCTGGCGCGGCCGCCTGGAGCGCCCGTCCGTCGAGGTCGCGGCGGTGGACCGGGGGCGCTGCCTGCGTGCCCTCCGGCGCGCAGCCGGCGACTCACCGCTCACGGTCGAGGTGATCCCGGCCCTCGTTGGCGTCGCGGAGGCGGCGGCGATCCTCGGTTGGGACAAGCGGCGTGTCTCGACCTACGTCCGCCGCGGATCGTTCCCGGAGGCTTTGGCCTCGCTCGCGTCCGGCCGGGTGTGGCGTCGCGAGGACGTCGAGGCGTACGCTCTGGCGTGGCGCTCGCGCCGGCGCCGGGCGATGCGATGAGCGAGCCGCGGGTCGTCCACCTGATCCGTCACGGGCAGAGCGACTTCGAGGCGAGTGACTTCCGCGAGAGCCCCCGCGGGAGGCAGTGGGATCCTCCGCTATCGCCGATCGGCCGAGAGCAGGCGAAGCTGCTCACGGCGCGCCTCGTGCTGCTACGGCGGATAGCGGCCGTGTACTGCTCGCCCTTCCGCCGCGCTCGCGAGACGATCGCCCCCTTCGCCGAGCGGACCGACACCGAGGTCCGCTACGAGGAGGATCTCGGCGAGGCCTTCGCAGGCGCGTGGGAAGCGGCCTCGTTCGAGGAGCTTCTCGCAGGCGACGAGGAGATGCTCCAGCGCTTCCGCGACCAGGAGCCGATGTGGAGCCTGGCGCCGGGGGCGGAGTCGATCCACGACCTCCGCGCCCGCGTCCGCGCGGTGATCGAACGCTCTCTTGCAAAGAACGCCGAGGGCGATGTCGTACTCGTGGCGCACGGGGGCGTGATCAACGCGTACGTCGGACCGCTGCTCGGCATACAGCAGGAGATGTTCTACCTGCCCGAGAACACTTCGTTGAACACCGTGATCGCCGATGGTGCCGAGCGGCGAGTCCGCTTCCTGAACGACGTGCGGCACCTTACGGAGCCCCACCTGTTCCGGGGATAGGGAAAACGAGAGGGCCGCCCGGGGAAGGCGGGCGGCCCTCGCTTCGAACGCGGCGGGCGTTACGCGGCCCGCGGCAGACGCGTCTCGATCTCTGTGGCCTGGTCGTGGACCCGGCGCGCGTAGGACGACAGCACGTCGAGGATCTCGTGCCACACGCCGGCGATGCCGGCGAGCACGAACCCGGTGCCCACGATCTCCATCCAGTAGTCCCGGAACGCGATGCCCCAGCTCGCGAAGAGCGAGTAGTCCACTGCCCAGGCGATCACAACGCCGAGCACGAGGGCGAGCGTCTGACGCGTCGTCCGGGTGAGCTCGAAGAACCCCTGGACGAGGTCGACGAGCTTGGCCACTACCAGACCGAGCAGGACGATCCCTGCGAAGACGTACATGCGGTGCTGCACCTCCTTCCGTCTTCTGTTGGGCTTGGACCAAGGGAGGGCACAGCAGGTTACAGGAGGTAACACGCGTAACATCCCCCGCCGCGCTATCCTGCGCGAGTCGCCGACCTGTTCGACGAGCCGGAGGAGGCAGGGCGGGTGAGGTTCCTCACGCAGGAATGGGCAGAGGCGGTGAGGGGGAGTCTGAACGCCGACCAGGAGTTCCGCTCGGGCGTCGCCGGGAAGGACGCCCGGATCCAACAGATCGTGACGACGGCCGACGGCGAGCTGCGGTACTGGATCCGGATCGAGGGGGGCGAGATCGATCTCGGTGTGGGAGACATCGAGGAGCCGCAGGCGACCGTGACGCAGCCCTACGACGTTGCCGCCGGGATGATGCGCCGCGAGGTGAGCCCGGTGACGGCGTTCATGACCGGCAAGCTCCGGGTCGAGGGCGACCTCACGCTCCTCCTGGGCCTCCAGGAGCCGTTCTCTCGGTTGCCGGAGGTCGCGGCGTCGCTGGGCGTCGAGTACTAGCTCGAGACCAGGAAGAACGTAGCGCTCCCGGTGGCGAGTAGCCGGCCGCCGTCGTCGAGGACCCGAGCCTGGGCCACACCCATCCGCCGCCCCGACTTCACGACCCGCCCCTCCCCGACGACTCGGCCCTTTCGAGCTGGCGCGACGTAGTGTACGTTCAGCTGAACGGTGACGTGAGAGCTCCCGGCTGGTACTAGCGTCCGCATCGCCAGACCCATCGCCGTGTCGGCGACGGTCGCGATCATCCCCCCGTGCAGCAGCCCGATCAGGTTGAGGTGGTGGTCGCCGATGTCGAGGGCGACGTCGACCTCGCCGGGCGCGACGCGCAGGACCTCGAGTCCGGCCCACCGATGAAAGGCGGACGCCCCCACGCGCTCGGCGATCGGCTCGAGGTGGTGGTCGTCCTTCACCTTGTCCCCGCAAGTCGGTCGCCGAAATCACCTAGCCCGGGAAGGATGTAGCCGCGATCGTCGAGCTCCCTATCCAGCGCGGCGGCGTAGATCGGCACGTCGGGATGCTCTGCCTCCATACGGCCGATGCCCGCCGGGGCCGCAACCACGCACACGAAGCGGACCGCCGCCGGGGCGCCACGCTTCACCGAATTGCAGGCTTCGACGGCGGATCCGCCGGTTGCGAGCATCGGGTCGAGCAGAAGCACGAAACGGTCTCGGAGCTCCGGGAGCTTCTCGAAGTAGTTGTGTGCCTCTAGAGAAGCGTCGTCGCGCTCGAGGCCGACGTAGCCCACGTCCACCTCGGGGAGGAGCTCCGTGACGGCCTCGAGCAGTCCCAGGCCGGCGCGAAGGATCGGGACGGCCACGACGCCTGCGGCGAGCTGGCGACCGCTCGTGAGCTCGAGCGGCGTCTCGACCCCTACCTCCTCTGTCGGCAGATCGCGCAGCGCCTCGAGCGCCAGTGCGAGCCCAACGCGCTTCGTTAGGCTCCGGAACTGTCCCGGCGCCGTCTCCCGTTCGCGGAGCAAGGTGAGGACGTGCCGAGCCAGCGGATGGTCCACCACGGTGAGCACGGCGCCATCCTATCCGTGAGGGGTTGCCAGGCCCGCCGGCAGCCCGCAGAATGGGCGGACATGCAGCGGTTCCTCGGCGACTGGTTCTTCTACGGCGGGCACGGCCCGGCGTAGTCGCCTGTCGCCGAAGAGACGAGAGGAGACCCCGGGCCGGCGGCCCGGGGCTCTTTGCTTCCGGGCGCCGGGGCGCACAGGAGGACGAGCGATGGTCGTGGTGATGAAGAAGGAGGCCACGGAGGCCGACATCGAGCGCGTCGCTGAGAGGGTCCGCGACGCGGGCGGCGAGGCATTCATCTCCCGCGGGGCCGTGCACACGATCATAGGTCTTGTCGGTGACACCGCCCGGTTCGCCGCCATCCCGATCCCGGAGATGCCGGGCGTCGACCACGTCATCCAGGTGGGAAAGCCGTACAAGATGGTCGCCCGCGACCTCCATCCCACTTTGACCACGGTCAAGGTCGGCACGGCGGCCGTGGGCCGGGATACCGTCACGTTGATCGCCGGCCCGTGCGCGGTCGAGAGCGAAGAGCAGGCCCTCGAGTGCGCTCGGGCCGCGAAGGCAGGCGGGGCGACGATCCTCCGCGGCGGCGCGTACAAGCCGCGAACCTCGCCCTACTCGTTCCAGGGGCTGGGCGAGCGCGGGCTCGAGATCCTGGCGGGGTGCCGTGCAGATACCGGCCTGCCCGTCGTGACCGAGGTCGTCGACTCCCGCCAGGTGGGGCTCGTCGCCGAGTGGGCCGACGCGCTTCAGATCGGGACCCGCAACATGCAGAACTTCGAGCTCCTGAAGGAGGTCGGGCAGGCGCGGAAGCCGGTTCTCCTAAAGCGCGGGATGTCGGCGACCGTCGAGGAGTGGCTGATGGCCGCAGAGTACGTCGCGCAGAGGGGGAACTCGGAGATCGTCCTTTGCGAGCGGGGCATCCGGACGTTCGAGCCCTCCACCAGGAACACCCTGGACCTCGGCGGCATGATCGTCGCCCGCAACGAGACCCATCTGCCGGTAGTGGTCGACCCCTCCCACGCGACGGGGAAGAAAGAGCTGGTGGCTCCGATGGCGCGCGCGGCCGTCGCCGCTGGTGCCGACGGCGTGATGGTCGACGTGCACCCCAGGCCGGACGAGGCGCTGTGCGACGGGCCGCAGGCCCTAACACCCTCGGAGCTCGGAGCGCTCGGGAACGAGCTCGGGGCGCTCGCGGCCGCGCTCGGGCGGGTGCTCGGCGGCGGGAGCTGAGCGCTAGGTCGGAACGACCGGAGTGAGCTCTGCGATAAGGCAGGCGCCACGCCAGGCCGCGATGCGCTCTCCGGGCGACCCCTCGCGACTGCGCCTCCGGTCGGCGAGCGCCTTCGCGGCCTCGTCCCACTCCGGGCCCTCGAGGATCCTGGCGGCGGCGTGGAACTCGTCGAGAGAGGTGTCGCGGCCCTTTCGCCGGGTGACCACGACGAGATCGGACGCGCCGGGGACTCCGGGCACCGTCTGCTCCTCGGGCCCAGGCTGCTTCTGCGAGACGACGTAGATCTTCCCGTTCTTGTAGCTGAACCAGGCCGGGATCGTGTGGCGCTTCCCGCCTGTGTCCACGCCCACCCAGATCACGTCGGACTTCTTCAGGCCCTCCTCGATCTCCTTGGGCAGCCTCGCGGGCGCCTGCTGGACGTAGATCGGTACCTCGATCTCGCCGACGACCTCCTCGTCCAGGATGAAGGAGGCCAGGTAAGTGCCCGTCTCGTCGAACAGCGCGTCTTCGACCACGTCGGTCTCGACGGTTAGATCCATCGAGCCCAGCATCCGCTGGGGACTGGGCCCCCAGCGGTAGGTCATGCGTCCGGAAGGGCTGAAGAAGCGAACCTCCTCGACGACCGTTCCCGTCGGCACCTTCCAGGCGCGGTAGATCGTGAACGGCAGCGCGCGACCGGGCTGACCAAGAAGGTAGACCCCCGGCTGAGACGACTCGCCGTACGCTTCCCAGACCCGCCGATCGGCCACGTTGGCGAAGATCAACTCCCCGACTGGCATCGGGGGGAAAGGATACTCGAACCGTCAGGCCGTCCTCGCCAGCCACAGGCGAGGCTCTTCGATCTCCGGCAGCGAGGGGAGCGCCTCGGGCGACTCCCACATCTTACCGAGGGTCGCTTCGTCGGTGAGCTCCGCGACGGTGTCGCAGAACGCCCGTCCCGCGCGATAGCGGTCGCGAGGCACCTCGATCCCGAGCAGGCGCTGGAACACGGGGTCGACCTTCTCGGCAGCCCGGTATCGACGGAGCGCCTCCTCGATCATGACGTACGAGGGCAGCATCTGCGCCGCGATCGCGTGAGCGACGTGGTCGCCGTAGCCCTCGGCGCCGATCACGAACGCCTGGATACGCCCAAGCTTCAGGCGCTGCTCGTCGTCCAGGACGGCGCCGAACACCGCCTCCTCGGAGCCCAGCATCCGCTCCAACCCCTCGGGATCGGTGACGCTAATGTCCGAGAGCCGCTCGTGGAGAGCCTGCACGTCGATCTCCAGCGTCGCGTGGAAATCGCGCAGGAGCTGCCGGAAGTGCTCGCCGCTCCAAGGCCGGGCGAACTCGAAGCGGTGCGTGACCTCGTGGAGCGCGACGAACGCGCGGAACTCCCGAGGCGGCAGCCTCCAGTCGCGCTCGAAGCTCGCGATGTTTGCCACGACGAAGAGCAGCGTCGACGGCCCCGTCCTGGGGGCGAGGACGTCGTACTGGCCGAGGACTTGGCGGGCCAGGTGACCGATGACGGTGCCCGCCTGCGCGCCGAGAACCAGCGGCGCGACCTGCGAGAGCATCTGCCCCAGCGCGCCGGCGGTTCCCTCGGGGACACCCTCGGGCCGCGCGCTCGCGATCGCGTCCGCGATCCGGGCGGCGGCCGGTTCGACCGAGTCCCGGACCGTCCCGATCGTCTCCTGGACCCAGCCGGTCCGGCGAACCGCCAGGACCTTGGCGACATCGGTGGGCGCCGGGAGCCCGGTGAATCCAGCCACGCGGAGCTCGGCGAGGCGCACGTCGTCCTCGAGCCCCTGCCGATCGGCGGCAGTCGGTTCCGGGTCCTCCTTGTCCCACTGCGCGGTTGCGATACCGACCTGCCGCGCCAGCTCCCAGTTGACCGGTCCCCTCGAGGCGAGCAGCACGCGCTGGATCTCGCGTAGAAGCGGCACGTCGCCGAAGAGGTCGCCGATCGGAACCTCCGGCCGTCCCTGCTCTTCCTCCTCCACCATCCCATTGTAGGTGCGGGGCTGGTTCGACCCGCCGCCTAGAATGGGGACGTGCGCGAGGATCTGCTGCTCCGCATCACCCCCGAGCCGATCGACTCGACCGAGGCCGTGGCGTTCGTCGGCGACCCGTCGTCCGGCGCGACCTGCGTCTTCCTCGGAACCGTCAGGGATAGGTCGGACTCTGGCGGGAGCGTGACGGGGTTGACGTACGAGGCCTGGAAGGAGCTCGCCAGCAGCCGGCTCGAGGAGATCGCCGACGAGATGCTCGCCAAGTGGCCGGTACGGCGGGTCGCCCTCCTCCACCGCACCGGCGAGCTAGCTATAGGGGAGGTCTCGGTGATCGTGGCGTGCTCTTCGCCGCACCGCTCCGATGCGTTCGAGGCGTGTCGCCACGGCATAGAGCGCCTGAAGGAGGATGTCCCCATCTGGAAGAAGGAGCGGTTCGTCTCCGGCGAGTCGCAGTGGGTGATGGGGAGTTAGTGGGCCGCGACATCGCGATCGACCTCGGCACGGCGAACACGCTGGTCTACAGGCAGAGCGAGGGCATCGTCTTCAACGAGCCGACCGTAGTCGCGATCGATGCCGGGACGGGTCGCGTGGTGGCGATGGGTGAAGAAGCATGGCAGATGATTGGCGGGCGCTCGGGGAACGTGACGGCGATGCGCCCGCTGCGCCACGGCGTGATGACCGAGTTCGATATCACTCGGCAGATGGTCCAGCATGCGCTCCGTCGCGTCGGCGTCTCGCGGTTCCCGAAGCCGCGCGTGCTCGTCTGCGTGCCCTCGATGAGCTCGGAGGTGGAGCGGCGAGCGGTCGAGGAGGCGGTTGAGTCGGCGGGCGGTCGTGCTCGTCGAGGAGCCGCTCGCAGCCGCCGTCGGCGCCGGGCTTCCGGTCCACGAGCCGATGGGCAACTTGGTCGTGGACATCGGCGGCGGTACCTCGGAGATGGCGGTCGTATCTATGGGTGGGGTCGTGAGCGGCCGAGCGGTTCAGGTGGGGGGCTTCGATCTGGACGCAGCGATCCGGGAACACGTGCGCGAGACCTATGGCGTTGCGATCGGCGAGAAGGCCGCCGAGGGGATCAAGCTTGCGATCGGCTCGGCCTTCCCGACGCCCCAGGGCAGGGCCGCGGTCGTCGCGGGGCGTGAGCTGTCGACCGGGAACACGGTTCAGATCAGGATCGAGGAGGACGCGATCCGGCAGG
>Ga0209751_10000428_pt1 | contig 45393 bp, 38 predicted proteins | sample RifCSP13_1_FD_184019 | JGI IMG/M metagenome (GOLD analysis project Ga0209751, IMG submission 184019) | Soil microbial communities from Rifle, Colorado - Rifle CSP2_sed 13_1 (SPAdes) (version 2) | ecosystem: Environmental > Terrestrial > Deep subsurface > Rock core/Sediment | place: Rifle...
CGCGGCCGGGACGGAGTCCCGCAACCCCTTCACGTTCGCGGTCTCCGGGCCGGGCGGGAGCGGGAGCCTCACCCTTATCGTCTCGGGGCCGATGGTGGTCGTCGTGACGGTCCGGCCCGCCATCGCTCTCGCCGCCGTCGCGGCCCTCGCGGTCGCCACGGCCGCGGCCGCCGCCCTCTCGGGCGTCTTCGCGGTCGAGCGCTCCCGGTACGCGCTCCTCGCGCTCTTCCTCCCGCTGTACTCGCGGCTCAGCCGGGACAAGGTCCTCGAGAGCTACAACCGGGGACGCGTGTTCGAGTTCATCGAGTTGAACCCGGGCGCCCACTTCAACGGGATCCTCGCGGCCCTCGGCCTGAACAACGGCTCCCTCGTGTACCACCTCGAGGTCCTCCAGCGGGAGGGCCTCGTCTCGTCCCGACAGGAGGGGATGTACCGCCGGTTCTACCCCCGCGGGACGGAGCCCCCGCCGCTCCTCGAGAACGGCACCACGGAGGCCCAGCAGCGCGTCCTCAAGACGATCGAGGAGATGCCCGGGATCACGCAGAAGGAGCTCGCGCGCTTCCTCGGCCTGCGCCAGTCCACGCTCGCGTACCAGATCGAGCGGCTCGCGGCGATGGGCTACATCGAGGGCGTCCGGGTGGGCCGGCACGTCGCGTACCGGGCGAGGCCGAAGGGCACGTAGCTGAACGCCTCCCGCACCTTCTTCCGGGGGGCGGGGGATGGTCCCGCCATGCAGTGCTACTACTGCGACGCCGGGGCCCGGGCCGTCTGTGGGTTCTGCGGCGCGGCCGTGTGCCGGGACCACACGCGGGCCGCGCGCTACATCAGCGGGGTGACGTACGCCGGGGAACGGTGGTTCGTCGGGGCGGACACAGTGTTCACGGACTACGTCGTCACGGACAACGCGATTTGGTGCGGCCGGTGCGCGGTCCGCGTCTCCCGCGGGAAGACCTGAGCGGGATGTCGGCGTCCGGCAGGTTCGAATCCCCGCCCCGCCATGGCGGGCCGATGCGGACCGCGCGGGAGGTTCTGAACGAGCTCCGGTGGCGGGGACCGGACCGCCTCGCGGGCGCCGTCCTCTGGTACCGGGACCGCACCCGGCCCGAGGGCCACCGCCTGATCCGCGGCTCCGAGATCGTCGACCTGGAGCGGCGGTACTTCACGACCGCCTCGGGCCGCCTCCCGTACTACAAGATCGAGCGGATCGAGGTCGGGAGCGAGGCGGTGTTCGAGCGCTAAGGCTTTCCCACCGGTGCCGGATGGCGGGGCCATGCCCAAGGACGCCCCGCGAAAGCCCCTCGAGCTCCTCGTCCAGGGCTTCCCGCAGTCCCGCGTCCTCGCGACCGCCGTGGACCTGCGGCTCTTCACCCGGCTCCCCGCCCGCGGCGCGACGGTCGCGGAGGCCGCGTCGATGCTCGGGATCCCCGAGCGGCCCGCGCGGATCCTCCTCACCGCCCTCACGGCGATGGGCCTCCTCGCGAAGCGGGGCCCGCGGTACCGGAACGCCCCGGTCGCCGCGCGGTACCTCGTGGAGGGACGCCAGGAGTTCTACGGGGACTTCGTGCGGATGATGGACCGACGCCTGTACGACGCGTACCGCCACCTCGACACCGCGCTCCGGACGGGCCGCCCCGTGACCTCGGACCCTGCCCTCGGGGACCCCTTCCGCGCGATCGCCGCGGACCCCTCGATGGCCCGGCTGTTCACGGACGCGATGCACGCGGCCGGCACGACCTGGGGCAGGCAGCTCGCGAGGGCCGTGGACCTCTCCCGCCATCGTCTCCTCCTCGACGTGGGCGGCGGGTCCGGCGTGTACTCGATCGCGCTCGCGCGGCGGCACCGCCGCCTCCGGGCAATCGTGCTCGACCTCCCCGCGATCCTCGAAATCGCGAGGGAGAGAATCCGGGAGGCGGGGCTCGAGTCCCGCATCGAGACGCGGGCGGGGGACCTCTTCGAGGACCCGTGGCCCCGTGGCCCGGACGTCGTCCTGTTCAGCGCGGTCCTCCACGACTGGCCGCCGGAGAGGGCGAAGGCGCTCCTCCGGAAGGCCGCGGACGTGCTCCCGAAGGGCGGGACCGTCGTGATCCGCGAGCTGTTCACGGACGACGACGGCGCGGGGCCTCTGTACGCGGCGATGTCGAGCGTGACGATGCTCCTCGACACGCACGGGGAGAACTACTCCTGGGCGACGTACGAGTCGTGGCTCCGCGAGGCGGGCTTCGGCCGGTTCCGGCGGATCCCCTTCCGGACGACCGCGGCGAGCGGCGCCCTCGTCGCCCGCAGGCTCTGACTACTTCTTCGCGAGGCCCTGGAGCACGCCCTGCTGCTGGAACCAGGCCGCGATCGTGTCCGCGACCTCCTCGAACTGCTTGTTCACGCGCATCGCCCCGATTACGCCGCCCGCCCAGCCCGTGTTCGCCTTCAGGAGCCGCAGGGTCGCGGCCTCATGGGCCGGGTAGATCTCGAAGTCGATCCCGTAGTACTGCGCGAGCGCGCCGAAGGCGATGTTCAACCCCTTGCTCCCCTTCTCCGCCTTCCCCTTCGTGGGCGCCGCCCACTTCACGGCGAAGCCGCTCGCCGAGAACGCGTGCTGGACGAGGTTCTGGACGTTCTCGACGGACCCCTTCACAACAATGTCTGCGTAAGCTGTCATGGTTCCCCCCGGGATGGGCAGAACCGTCCGCGGGCTATTGAACGTTCCCATCCGCCGTGCCGAGTCTCGTCCCTCACTCCGAGTCCAGAACGGGCGCGGACCCGCCCCGCACACCGCTTCCGTGCCTCGGTGCCCGTTCTCAAGCACGAAAGTGTCTCCGCAGGCGCGGGTCCGGGAAGCCCCATTTCGATACACTTTAATAATGACCGGTCGCATACTGTACCGGGGTAAAACGAGGAGGATTCGAACCGTCCAGGCCACCTCGGGCGGGGCGGATTCGTAGGGGAGACCGTCTCCTCTGCGGGCGATTCTGACTCGTTCTTCAGTGGGCCTCAGTACCAGAGGAGGAGAGGGGGATCGACGGAACGGTCCGGGAGGGCAATTCTCGCGATCCGAGCCAGTCCGAGCCCCGTCCCGTCCCTGGGTCTGGGAGATGGTAGAGTGAGAGGCTATAGGGGAAATTGGATTGGAAAGGTGGTGGTCCCCGCCCTGATCGTCTTCGCCATGGTGGTCGGGGCGTGGGGGACATCCATCGTGCCGATCGCCTCGCCGGACACGACCGGAGGTCGGCCGGACCTCCCGAGCACGCGCTCGGGCGACGTGCCGTCCCTGCTCAGTCAGGGGGCCGGGCCGGAGGGCGATCCATCGATGGACGTCTCGAAAGACGCTGTGTCTAAGGGAATGATTGTGAACGAGAACGCTCTCGGCCGGAAGGACATGAGGATCGAGCCAGGGGTCCTCGCGTACGACTTCGCGTCCGGGCGGGCCTGGGACAACTACGGGCGCACCCTGACGCTGGATCCCGCGATGGTCCCGAAGGACCAGCACCTCACGTTCACGTCCCGGACCGTGCCGACGTCGGAGCTCGTGTCCTCGGACCCGAAGCCGGCGGCGGGCGGCATGGACGCGGGCGGGCCGTACGGCGGGCCGGATACGTTCGAGGGGACGACGATGCAGTTCTTCGGGAAGGCGCTCGACCCGAACCTCGTGCTGTACCGGTGGGACTTCAACGGCGACGGCGTCTGGGACACGGACTGGACGAACAACCTGGAGCCGTGGTGGACCTATAACGACGATTACTACGGCGCCGTGGTGCTCGAGGGGTGGGACACAATCTCGTCCTACACGTACCACTACACGGGCTGGTCCATGGAGACCCCGTCGCCCCTCTGGTATCTGTATTACAACTACTACTGGACGATCGGGTACCAGTTCACGGCGAAAATCGACATGACCGTGAACCAACTGTCGTACGCTCGGTACGCCCAGTTCGGCGACGAACGAGACGGCAAGGAGGCGACGCTGTGGGACTCGGCCACCCAGGCCAAGCTCGGGGAGTGCATCCCGGACCCCGGCTGGGATTGGCAGCGGTGCACGTTGTCGTCACCCGTGACGTTGACGGCGGGCAATGACTACATGATCACACAGTGGCTCGGCTCCGCCGACTTCTACTACTACTACGCCCGGGGAGTCGACACGCCCTCGGACACGGACCAGGTCGCGTACGACGCCACGTACTACATCCTGGACACGCCGTCGCCGGAGTTCCCAATCTACTTCTGGGTGGACTATTTCATCCCGACGCTCGAGTTCTACTACGACTACGGGGTGACGTTCCCGTTGACGGAGCTGGACACCGCGGACGTCGAGGTTCGCAACGTCGCGCCGACCGTGTACGACCTGACGGTGAGCCCGGACAGCGTGCTCGAGGGCAAGCCTGCGGAGTTCTCCGGGATGTTCAACGACCCGGGCCTGGACGACCAGTGGAGCTTCCGCTGGTGCTACGGCGACGGGACCTGTGACGACTGGTCGGGGATCCGCGTGGGCAGCGGGCTCTCGCAGCTCAACAGCATCCTCGTGTACTCGGACGTGTCGCCCCACTACGCCGCGATGGCAATGGACTTCTACGGGGTGTCGTACGAGTTCTCGACGGACATCTTCTCGCTGCCGACGCTGATCACGTCGCAGCAGTGGGACCTGATCATCTACCAGAGCTACTACATCGCGTACATCGCCCCGATCATCGAGGACGCGATGATGACGCAGATCGCGGGCGGCGCCCTGATCATCTACAACAACTGGTACGCGAACAACCGCGCGGCCCACCCGATCATGCAGTACTTCGGTGCGGAGTTCGCGAGCTCGTTGTTCACCCCGCTGACGATGTACGCATGGGAGCCGACGAACGACCTGTACAACGTCCCGCTGCAACCGCCGCTGACGATGGACCCGACGCACAACCAGTACAACGTCGACGGGTTCAAGCTCCGCGTGCTCAGCAACGCGTTCGACCCGGTGGGATACACGCAGAACCGCCAGTCCGGCGAGGTCGCAATGGTCGTCCGGAACGACTTGGCGTCGATCTTCAACGCCTTCACGCCGCAGAACTACCAGGGTGACCAGGACTTCGACGGCGACACGGACATGCTCGAGCTGCTGGTGAACGAGATCCGCCTCATGACGGGTCCCGAGGTCCCGCCCTCGATGCCGTGGCCCGTGCCGCCGGTGAAGCACGTGTACCGCGACGACGACCCGACAACGGGCACGTCGTTCGACGCGGTGATCCCGACCCTCGAGGTCAAGGACGACGACGAAGGCAAGCTCCGGGGCGGGAGCCTCGAGAGCCTGACGGACTTCGAGAGCGGCTCGCCGTGGCCGACGGGCTGGTCGCAGACGGAGGGTTGGTCCTGGTATCGCGGATACGGCTACTACCTGCCGAGCGACGCGGCGCTGTGGTGGTACTGGTACGACTACGGCGAGAACGTCCACACCCTGCAGGGTCCGTCGTGGGACCTGTCCGGCGTGGACCTGACCTCTGAGGTGGTGCGGGCCTCGCTGTCCTGGGACCAATACTGGTCAGCCTGGTACTCGGACTTCTACGGCTCCATGGCATACCAGGACGGCTATGTCCAGGTGAGCACGGACAACTTCGCGACCTACGAGGTGGTCAAGGAGTTCCACGACCAGGATCCCAGGGAGGAGCAGGCAACGTACTCGGTCGACCTCACAGGCTACGCCGGCGCGTCGAACTTCCGGGTCCGGTTCACAATCCAGGGCTACCTCGACGGATGGTGGCACGTCGACAACGTGGACGTCTACGCGGAGTGGGGGACGCCGATCCACGGACTCGGCTCCGCGTCGACAAGCATCGAGGTGAACAACGTCGCGCCCCAGGTCTACGGCGGACCCACGAGCGGGTTGACGGGAGAGGCCATCCCGTTCAACTTCGCAGACTACAAGGTCGACGACCCGACGCTGTGGGACCCGAAGACGGGCGCGTGGAACCCGACCTCGACGGAGTGGTTCGCGTACCGCTGGAACTTCGACGACGGGACGATGAGCGACTGGAACTACATGGGCACGCTGGAAGTGCCGAAGCTGAAGGTGCTCGTGTTCCACACGTTCTCGTTCGGGACTGGAGACGCGTTCTTCAACTTCGTCCGGAACATCGACGTCGTCGGCCAGGTCGACCAGGTGGACTTCCTGCAGATGAACCCGGCGAACCTCCCGACCGTCGACGACATGCTGGGCTACGACGTGATCATCTTTGGCACGTACTACGGGACGTTCTCCTCGTCGTACGACATCGCTCGGCGGGAGATCGGGAATCGGCTCGCGGACTACATGGACATGGGCGGCGGCGTCATCACACTGATGGCGACGTACGACAACTCGCCGTACTATGGTGACCTGTTCACGCTGCTGGGCCGGTACACGGAGGAGGACTACGGCGCGTTCGAGAAGACGACGTACCCGTTCGGAGCGGCAGGCCTCGGGACGGTCTACCAATCGGACCACCCCGTGATGCGGGGCGTGACAAGGCTGACGTCCCCGGCCATCCACTCGGGCGACTACCCGCTCACGGCCGGTGCGGAGCTGCTCGCGGACTGGGATGACGGCAACTCCGCGATCGGCGTCAAGGAGCTCTCCAACGGCGCACGATCCGTCAACATCGGGTCGTTCCCGTGGGGCGTGGCAGGGTACCCAGTCGGCGGACGCCGCGAAGCGCTGCTGCGGAACGCGTTCACGTGGGCGAGCCACACGGAGGTGCCGACGAACGACATCGCGCCCGAGATTCACGTCTTCGGCGACAACGGCATCTACAACGTGGACCTCCAGGTGATCGACGACGACATGGGCTGGGCGTGGGACTTCGGCGCGAACGAGCCGACCGCCATTCCGGGCGAGGCTCCGACGGTTTCCCACTCCGTCGTCCCGGTCGAGATCGAGAACCAGGACCCGACGATCGATACGTCGTCGATTGACGTGTACATCGCCGCGAACGTCTGCCTCCGGGTGTCCGGGAAGGAATGGAACACCGTCTCGCTGGACGTCTACACGGACGGCATCCAGAGCGGCGGCGTCTCCGTGACGCGGATGTCCGGGAGCCCGAACGACCAGGCGAAGTGCGCGTTCACGCGGATCGATCTGAGCGCCGCGCACACGTTCGACGCCCAGGTGACCTTCACGCCGATGGCCGGCGCGACCAGCGGGTCGAACCCGTGGTGGGTCATCGTGGAACCGTGGCGGGAACCGATCACACCGGGCCACGGCTCCGTGACCTTCTCGGGCAGCTCGAAGGTCGAGGAACCGTCCTCGTACGTGACGGACATCGGGCTCGGGGACCTGAAGGGAGCCCTGCTCGACTCGGGCCGCGGCGCCCGGATCGAGTTCGCGGTGACCGCCTGGGACCCGGGCACAGATGACCTCGCGTTCGTCTGGATGTGGGGCGACGGAGCCCTCGAGACGATCAACGTCCACAACAACTTGGACGGGGCCGTCACGCAGGGCCGCATCGGAGCTCCGCAGCTCCTCGGATTCAGTGAACCGTACTTCGACCGTGCGGCGAACGACATGCGGACGCCGGACGGCACGACGGACTTCACGGTCCGGGACACCACGACGCACGCGTACGGCGGCGCGGACCGATTCTTCTGGGTCGTCCTGATCATCCTGGACGACGACAACTCCCGTGGCTACCCGTCGACCTTCCTGCACGACGGGACGGACATGGAGTTCATCCTCGTCGACCTGACGTGAGGGACCCGGAGCGAACGAAGGAAGGGACTCGCGTCCCTTCCCCCTTTCAATTTTCATTTCTCAACACGCAAGCGGGAGCCCGCACCCGGCGCTCCGGGTTGCGCGACCCACGACGACACGTTGAAATAGGCCCGCCCTCTTGGGTTCCGATCGCCATGCACCGCATCGCCACGAAGCGGAATCCGAAACGGCCCGTGGCGGGCTTCCCAGCGTATTGAGAGCGGATGCTCTCCGCGTTCTGCGGCTCGGGATGTTGGGCGGGGCATGGTGTAAGGGCAGCATTCGAGGCCGTAGACCTCGCGGTGGGCGTTCGACTCGCTCTGCCCCGATGATTCGAGATTCAAGGAAACGGAGGTGATTTGATTCCGGACGAAGCGGACCCTCGGGATCCGGCGCCGCGCGCGCTGGCTCCTGAGCAACCTGCGGGCCGCGAAGCGCGGCCACCAGTGGTGAGGGCCCCGCCGTGGCGGCGCTCGCCCTTCGCGGACAGCGGAGCGGCCCGGCCCGTGAAACGGGACCTCCGGGCCCTTGGTGTAACCTGGACAGCACCCGTGCCCTGGAAGCACGTTGTGCCCGTTCGAATCGGGTGGGGCCCATCCGGACCCGTGGCCGAGCAGCCGAGGCACGCGGCTCTTAACCGCGGCGAGGCGGGTGCAACCCCCGTCGGGTCCACTGGACGCGTGGCCGAGCGGACCAAGGCAGCGGGCTTTTAACCCGCCGGGCAACCGACCGCAGGTTCGAATCCTGCCGGGCGCAATCCGTGCGCCCGTTGCCTAGCGGTCAATGGCGGTCGTCCTAGAAACGACTGGTGAGTCCTTTTCGTTGGTTCGAATCCAACCGGGCGCATTTTCATCTCATCGTTCGAATACAAGTCCAGGAGCTCGTGGACAGCTGACGGTGGCCGACGAGGTCGCTGAGGAAAGTCCCCACTCCAATCGCAGCGCGGCCCGGCGCAAGCCGGGGGGCCGAGAGGCCCGGCAACCGCACCGAGACGACACCGCCTCCGGGGAGGATGATCGGCGGACAAGGCCGTGACGCTCCCGGGGGAACGGGTGCAACGGCGAGCCCCCGCGGGAGCAAGTCCGGGATGGACGCGCAGTCGAATGCTGTCGGAACAGAATGGGGCTTACGGCGGGCGCCTGGACCTTCTTTCCCTGTCCTCCGGCCCTTGCCCGGACGTGCGGGCCCGTGGTGTAACCGGAAGCACTCGCGCCCTGCAAGCGCGCGGTCGCGGTCCGAATCCGCGCGGGTCCATGCGGTGGTTCCGGTTCCCCTCTCATCCGCGATACTCGGCCCGCCGCCTTTATGACCCCTCCCTGGAATCGTCCGCCGATGGCGTACTGGATGCGGGTCTTCTGTCGGAAGGCGGAGGCCCCCACGCCGGGCGAGATCCTCCAGGCCCTCTCCCGTGCGACCCTGCCCGCCCAGCTCCACCCGGACGCGGACGTCGACCTCGCGGACACGGCGTGGGAGCAGCTCGCCGTCGCCCTCACGTCGGATGCCGGCCCCCTGATCGTGAACCGGGACGTGGCCGGCCGCGGCGACGTCGTGAGGGACGAGGTCGACGAGTTCCTGAAGATCGCGCGGTCCGCCCCGCGGACGAAGGCCACGAAGGAGGTCGTCGCGCACCTGAGGGAGACGAAGCAGATCTTCGGCCTCCAGGTTCCGACCTCGTCGATCGACTCCAAGGGCTGGACGATCGCGCACGCGGTGATGCGGTTCCTCGCCGCGCGGTGCGACGGCCTCGTCCACGCGGACGGCGAGGGGTTCTACCGCGGGAACGACGTGGTCCTCGCGGTCGCGTAGGACCTGGGGACCGGCAGGCTCCCCGCACCGCGGAGTCCTCCCGCCGACCGACGGGTCGCGGCGGGCCTCCTGGACCTCCCGTCCCGGTCCGACGGGCTGGACGGAACCGCGGAATCGCCGTGGCACGGTCTATGGTTTCCGTTCCTCCGGGCCGCGGGCCGCGCGGTCGGCACGCCGGCGGCGCCACACAATCACCGCGACGGCGACGATGGATGCGAGAGCTGCAGCCATGAGCACGTAGAGCGGAACGCCCTTGAAGGGTCCCGTGGGGCTGAGGATATTCGTGTCCACCCGGAACCGGATTTCCGCCACGATCGCGTTGCCGGCCTCATCAACGGCCCTCACGAGGACGACATGATCGCCGTCCGAGACGACGAGCGGGAGGTGCGTTTCCCGGTCGACGGACGCGAAGGGCGTGCCGTCCACGCTCACCTCGTAGCGTGCGATGCCGGAGGTCGCGTCCGTTGCATTCCATGATACGACGACTTCTGATGCCGTGAGCACCCCGGAGGGCGCGGTGGAGATGAACACAGGAGCCGTAGCGTCCGCGATCGTGGCCATCTCCGCCCGGGGCGTCTTCGATTCCGAGGTACCTGCAACGCCTTCCGCGAGGGAGTAGAACTCGTAGGGCCCGTCCCCGCCCGTCTCAGACGTGTTGACGCTCCACGACCATGGAGGGTCCTCGTCGACCTCGAAGCGGGCCCAGGGCACGATGGGATCCCCGCCCCTATGATACCAGAGCTCCACCGTTGCCGTAAGTTCGCCGGCGAGGTCGAGGCGATCGACCGCGGGGGTCGAATCTATGTTCTGTTCCGTGTTGCGGGAGCTTGCCTCGATTGCGTGGCTCCCCGTCTGCCCGGCAACCGTCGCTGTCACGTTGAACATGCGGCGGGGCACATAAGCAGGGAGGACATCCACGTGGGAGGCGACCGGGAACCCTGCCGTGAAGTGGTACGCTTCCTGCGCCCCATCGAATGACCCATCAACCGCCTCCGCCGTCTGCCAGGCCCCCCCATCAAGCCTGAAGTCGACCCCGAGGATGCGGCCGATCGTCACGTCGTTCCTGGGTCCTTGGGGATTTCGGTTTGGAAGGGGAACGACCGTCGCATTCCCCAGGTACGCTACTCGGGTCTCGTTCGTGGGATTCGGAGTGTGTGCGGAGAGCGTCGTTTCCGGGGGGACGTCCAAGATGTCCAGCACGCCTCCGCCATCTGCGTCCACCCAACCAACCTGGCAACGCGTGCTCGCGCTGACGCCGAGGGTGTTTCGGTTCATGATGCCCGAGGCACCGTTGCTGTCGGGGCAGTTCAGGTATCCGGAATACTCGACGGGATTGGAGTCGTACTCATCCGTGGCGTAGAAGATGTGGCCCGTCTCGTGGGCGGGGACGACCCGGAAGTAATCCGCGGAGTTGTAAGCCCAGGAGCTGTACCGGGACATCGTCAGCCACGGCCCCCCGTAGTAGCCGTGGGCGTACTGGTTGTCGGTGAACCGCCCGAGGTTGACGGCGGCGTCGCTGTCCGCGACGAAGATGGAATACCCCCAGTCCGTGCGCAAGCGTTGGCGCAGGTCGTTGGCGAACCGCAGGGCCTTCGCCCACGGGTCCGCATCCGTGTACCCGAAGTCCGCCAAAATCCCGTCAATCCAGATCCAATCGTCGCTCAGCGGGTTCTGGATGGGTTCCCACGCCGTCGGCGGTCGGACGTGGAGTTCGTAGGAGAACGCGAGGCGGGCCTTCCTCTCTTGCGACGCCCACCAAGACAACCCCGCATAGATCCCGTCCAGCGTCTGGTTTACCTCGGAATCGGACCAATCGTAGGCGGCTCCATTGCTCTCCACCAGGAAGACCGCCACGGCCACGCTCCCCGCCATGAACTCGCTCGTGTCGTTGTAGCCCGGACTCGGGCTCAACGGGCCCGGGACCGAGGTCCGGTCGAGCGGGAAGACGAGACCCCCCTCCCCCGGGGAGGCTCGTGGCTCCTCACGCGTGGGCGCGGGTTGGGCCGTAGATCCTGCGAAGGCCAAGACAGAAACGATCCCCAGGGAGAGGAGTAGCCCGATGGCCCTCGCGGTCATTCAAGCGGGGATCGAGTTCCGAGGCGATAATGGTTGCCAGGGTTTGTTGAGCCCCGTCCGCCGTCGGGTCCCGCGTGGGAGGAAGGGGGCCGATCGGCGACGCGGCGCGCTCGGTAGCAGTCGGTTAGTGCCCAGACCCTCCGCCGACCGGCCAGGCGGCTGGCCGACGTCGGGACAGATGAAAGCTTCTCCCGCGTCATCGCTACCGTCCGGGCGATGCCCATGCCGACGTTCCCCGACGAGGTCCTCACGCGCACGAAGAAGGGGGAGATCGAAGTCCGGGCCCTGCTCGACCGGGGGCGGTACGTCCGGTACAACTACCTCCACCCGGAGACAGGCGAGCCCATGGAGGGCGGGAAGGTGAAGCTCGTCCTCATTCCGGAGGCCGGGGAGCCGCAGGAGTTCTTCGTGATCCCGACGAAGTCGAGGCGGGACCTCCTGATTTCCGCCCCGGAGAAGGGTGAGCGAAAGGTCTGGGACGGCCGTCGAGCGGTCGACTTGTGAGACGGTTGGCGCCATTGTTGTCGGGTGGAAAAGTATATCGGGTATAGAAGTCTACTCCACTCTGTGGCCTCTACGACCGTCAAACTCACCCAGGCAGGGAAGGATCGACTCGACAAGCTCCAGGCGAAGCTGACTCTCCTCGGACACCGGTTCACGAAGGAACAAATCCTCGAGCTCATCCTGGATGCGGCTTCCGAGGCCCCGGGCGACCTGATTGCCCGTGCCCAGGGGGCTCGGTACCCCGTTCCGGACGGGGAGCGGCTGTTCCGGCAGATCGTCAACTCGGCGGAGGACTGGGGCCGGACCTCTTGGCGGGACATCGATCGCCTCGTGTACGGCGGGAAGCTGAAGCGATGAGCGTCCTCGCCGACACGTCCTTCTTTGTCGCAGTGAAGAGTCTCCGAGACACCAACCACTCGCGGGCCGTTGATCTTCTCCAAGAGATCATACGCGGTGAACACGGCGTCGCGCACACCACGGATTTCATCTTCGCAGAGGCGGTCACCACAGCGCTGGCTCGGACCCATCGTCATTCCGCCGCGGTGGGAGTCGGCGAATTCGTGCATCTCGCGCACGGCGGATCCATGCTCTTCTCGATGAACCACGTGACCCCCGATCAGCTTCAGGAGGCGTGGAGGCAGTTCCGTAGTTACACTGACCGGGAGTTGAGCATGACCGACTGGACGTCGGTGGTCGTCGCCCGCGACCTGGACGTGGACGCGATTCTCTCCTTCGACCACGGCTTCGACGGCGTCTATCCGCGTCTCTTGTAGCTTCGCTCCTCCGGACGCTCAAGGTCTCCACCGGGCGTGCGGTTCGCAGGGGAATCCACATCGGATGGTAACGACGGAATCCTTTTTGGCGGGGGCCTTCCTCCTCGGTGCCCGTTGACGTCGATCCGCCGCACGGTCGCGGTCCTCTCCGGCACCGTGTTCCTCGTGATGATCGGGATCTCGATCATCAACCCCGCCGTCCCGCAGTACGGCCGGTACTTGGGCGCGTCCGCGTTCCTGGCGGGCGCCCTCGTCGGCGCGCTCCCCGCGGCCCGCGTCTTCATGGACCTGCCCGCCGGGGCCTGGGGAGACCGGCTCGGGAACGTTCGCACGATGCGCCTCGGGCTCGCGATCATCGCCCTCACGTCCGCGTTCGCGGTCCACGCGTTCAACTACTGGGTCCTCCTCGCGGTGCGGGTCGCGGAGGGCGTCGGCGGCGCGTTCTACGTGACCTCGAGCCTCGCGATTCTCGCGAAGACCGTTCCCCCGGGGATGCGGGGGCGGTACATGGGCCTGTACGTGAACGCGCTCCTCGTGGGGCAGATCCTAGGCCCCGTCGTCGGTGGAGCGGTCGTGCTCGCGTGGGGGATCCGCGCCCCGTTCGCCGCGTACGCGTTGTGCGCGAGCCTCGGGATGCTCCTCGTCTCCTTCGGTCTGCCGGCGGGGACGGCCGCGGTGACCGGCGGGGGCCGGATCGACCGCCGGGCGGTGAAGCGCCTCCTTAAGGACCGCTCATACATCCTCGTGAATGTCGGCACGATGGGTGCGTTCTTCGCCCGCGCGGGCCTCGTGTCCACGGTGATCCCGTTGTTCATCGCCCTGAACTGGGGCGCGACGTTCGAGCAGGCCGCGGCGTACGCGGGCGTGCTCCTCACGACGACCGCGGTCGCTGCCCTGATCACGCAGTGGCCCAGTGGGCTCTGGGCGGACCGGCGGGGCCGGAAGGTCCCTTTCGTCGCGTCCCTCCTCCTGGCGGGCCTCGTCGCGCCGTTCCTGTTCTTCGCGCGGGACCTGACCTCCGCGATCCCGGTGATGTTCGCGTACGGCCTCGTCCTCGGGGTCCACGGCCCCCTCGCGTCCTGGACGACGGACCTCACGCCCCCGGAGATCATGGGGACGTCGATGGGCCTCTACCGCACCCTCGGGGATATCGGCTTCCTGATGGGTCCCGTCCTGCTCTCCGCGGTCCTCGAGCTCACCCTCGACGCGGCGGGGCGCGTCACGATCGTCCCCTTCCTCGTGGCGACCGCGTGGCTCCTGGTCGCGGGGAGCGCGATGATGTTCGCGCGGGACCCCGTGGGGGAGAAGAGGCGCGCGGCCCGGAGGGCGGAGATGGAGGCGGCCGCCGCGGCGCCGGACGCCCCGGAGGACCCGGACTAGAACGCGCGGGAGCACGCCCGCGGGCGGGAGCCCCTCTCGAGGGGCGGACCGCGGTCCATCTCCCCCGTCGCCTCCGCCACGAACGGCTCGAGGTCGTGCCCCGCTTCCCGCAGCGCCTCGCGTTCATCCTTCGAGAGGGGCCACTCCTCGACCCGGACCACCCGCCCCTTCGCCACGAGCACGGGCACCCCCAGGGCGACGCCCCGAAGGCCGTACTCGCCGTCCAGGACGACGGACGCGGGGACGACGGAGGGCTCGTCGGAGAACAGGGCCCGCGCGAGCGCGGCGGTGCAGCCCGCGGGGCCGAACGTCGTGGAGCCTTTCACCGCGATCACCCGGGCGCTGAGCCCCCGGAGCGCCTCGAAGACATCCCGCTCCCGCGCCGCGTTCCGGCGGAGGGGCTTCCCCTTCACCTTCGCGCGGCTGAAGAGGGGCACCGCGCGGTCCCCGTGCTCCCCGAGGACGACCGCGTCCACGTCCCCCGGCGTGACGCCGAGGCGGTCCGCGATCAGGGCCCGCAGGCGAACGGAGTCCACGAGCGCGCCGGAGCCCAGGACCTTCTCCCTCGGAAGGCCGGAGGCCTTGCAGGCGACCGCGGTCATCACATCGAGAGGGTTCGTGAGGACGACGAGGGCGGCGTCCGGCGCGACCCGCCCGACCTCGCGGGCCAGGTCCGCCACGACGGGCGCGTTCGTGCGGAGGAGGTCGAGGCGGGACATCCCCGGCTTCCGGCCCTCCCCGGCGCACAGGACGACAAGGTCCGCGTCCGCCATGTCCGCGACCCCGCCCGAACGGACCGTGACCTTCCCGCACATGCCGTGGCGGAGGTCCTCGGCCTGCGCCCACGCGAAATCCCCCACCACGTCGTGGAGGACGAGATGGTCGAACGCCCCGTCTCGGGCGAGCGCGTACGCGATCGTACCCCCGAGCTTCCCGACCCCGATGACGCCGGCCTTCATCGCTGATCGGAGGACCACGGAGCGGACCGCGGTATAAGCCCTAGCTCGATACTGTTACAGAAGGGGGGCCAGGGCGGGCCTCTTCGCCCGCTGTCCGGTTATCCATGCTTGTTGATAACCGGGGACGACCCGCCCCGAGGGATGGCGGCCTCCCGCCTCATCCCGGGAGTAGCTCGTACTCCACGCGGTCCGTCTCCCGCCCTTTCGACCGCTTCCCGAGGACGTGGACCCGCCCGATCTCCCGCACGTTCCGCAGGTGGGTTCCGCCGCACGGGCAGTAGTCCGCGTCGCCGACCTGGATGATCCTCAGTCGCCGGATCGACTGCGGGATGAGCTCCATGAGGGCTCGGTCCTCGATCCGCTTCTCGACGACGACCCGGTCCTCCTCGAAGATCCGCACATCCGCCGCGGACGCGATCACCGCGTTGCACTCGTCCTCGATCCGCTTGAGGTCCGCGTCCGTGAAGTTCGCGGGCTGGAAGTCGATCCGGCTCCGGTCCGCGTGGATCTGGTTCCCGACGGTGCGGGCCGCGTAGATCCGGTACACGAGGCCGGACATCAGGTGCTGGGACGTGTGCATGCGCATGTGCGCATACCGGCGGTCCCAGTCGATCACGCCGTGCACTGCGTCGGCGGACGGCATGCGGTCCACGACGTGCCGGACCACGCCCTTCTCCTTCGTGACCCGTAGGATCCTCGCCTCCTCGTCGTCCCAGCGGAGCAGACCCGTGTCGTACGGCTGCCCGCCGCCCTCCGCGTAGAATGCGGTCTGGTCCAGGACGACGAAGTCCGGCCCGCGCTCGACCACGCGGGCATTGAACTCCCGGAGATAGCAGGGGTCCGGTTCCTGGCCCTTCCGTTCCTCCATGTAGAGCACGCGGGTCGCGGCCATGGACGGGCGGGAGTTCCTGGCGGGGTATAAAGCGTTCGCGGACCGCGGGCATCCCGTCCCGCGGTTCTGCAAACGGAGAGATCTAAATATATCGCAATATATCGTGATATATCATGTTCACAGGAAAACCGTTCGGACCCCCGCCTTTCGGCTTCTTCGCGAAGGTCCTCGTGGGACGGGGGGACTTCAAGGTCCTCGTGCTCCGGATTCTCCGCGAGCGCCCGATGCACGGGTACGAGATCACGCAGACGCTCGGGGAGCGGAGCCACGGGTTCTACCGCCCGAACCCGGGCGCGGTGTACCCCGCCCTGCGGGCCCTCCTCCGGAAGGGCTACGTCGCGAAGGCGGGCGGGGAGCGGCGGAAGACGTATCGTATCACGCCCGCGGGCCGGAGGTTCCTCCGGAGTCGCGAGGCGGCGGTCCAGCGGTACTTCCGGAGGTTCGAGGAGAGCATCGGGCCCGAGCGGGCGGCGATGATGCGGGAGATGCGGGCCACGGGCCGGCTCCTCGGGTCGAACCTCCGCGACGTGACGCCCGCCCAAGCGAAGGAGCTGGGCCGGCTCTTCGTGGACCTGCGGGAGCGGATCCTCCGGATCCTGGCGGGATAGGGGGCGACGGACATGGTGGGCAGCGTGATTCGGGTCTCGGGGCTGACGCGGGTCTTCAAGGAGCTGAAGGCGGTCGACGACGTGACGTTCGACGTGAAGGAAGGGGAGATCTTCGGGTTCCTGGGTCCGAACGGCGCGGGGAAGACGACGACGATTAACATGCTCACGACGGTCCTGCGGCCGACGGCGGGCCACGCGACCGTGGCGGGGCACGACATCGCCCAGGACCCCGTGGGCGTGCGGAAGTCGATTGGACTCGTCCCTCAGGAGTACACGGCGGACGAGGACCTCACGGGCCTGGAGAACCTGCTCCTGACCGCCCGGCTCTACGACATCCCCAAGACGGAAGCCCGGAGGCGGGCCGCGGAACTCCTCGACCTCGTCAAGCTCCAGGACGCGGCGGACCGCACCGTCGACACGTACTCCGGCGGGATGCGGCGGCGGCTCGAGCTCGCGTGCGGGCTGATCAACCGCCCGAAGGTCCTGTTCCTCGACGAGCCCACGCTGGGCCTCGACGTCCAGACCCGCGCGGCGGTGTGGGAGTACATCCGGCTCCTGAAGGAGCAGTACCACATGACGCTCTTCATGACGACCCACTACCTGGAGGAGGCGGACCAGCTCTGCGACCGGGTCGCGATCATCGACCACGGGAAGATCGTCGCCCTCGACTCGCCCGCAGCGCTCAAGGCGTCCCTCGGCGGGGACATCATCGACATCCGGGTGGACGGCGGGCCGAACGAGGCCCTCGCGGAGGCCCTCAGGGCCATCCCGGCGGTCCGGGAGCTGCGGCCCCTGGACGGCGGCTACCGCCTCACGGTCCTGAGCGGGGAGGAGACGGCCCCGCAGGTCCTCGACGCGATCCGGGCCCTGGGCCTGAAGGCGAGCCGGATCTCGATCGCCAAACCGACCCTGGACGAGGTGTACCTCGCCCGCACCGGGCGCACGATGCGGGAGGAGGAGGGGAGCCGGGACCAGTTCTTCAAGCAACGCCTCACGATGCGGAGGGCGAGACCGTGATGAGCGGCCTGTTCGCCCTCACGGGGCGGGAGCTCAAGAAGTGGTACAAGCAGCCCTTCGTCCTGTTCATCAGCCTGGTCCAGCCGATCATCTGGATGGGCCTCTTCGGGAAGGCGTTCAACCTCGGGGCGCTCGCGCCTCCCGGTAGCCCGGGCGGCTTCTTCGGCGCGGCGGACTACTTCTCATACATGGCGGTCGGGATGCTGTCCTTCGTCGTGCTGTTCGCGACGATGTTCAGCGGGATGTCGATCGTCTGGGACCGGCGGCTCGGGTTCCTGAACAAGGTCCTCAGCACGCCCGCGAGCCGCGGCTCGATCATCCTGAGCAAGGTGTTCATCGCCGTGATCCGCGCGCTCACCCAGGCGGGGATCGTGCTCGTCGCGGCCGTCGTCCTGGGCCTCCAGGTCGGGGCGGGCTTCAACCCCGCCCTCCTGCTCGGGGTGTTCGCGGCCCTCTTCCTGATGAGCGTCGGCCTGTCGTCCCTGTTCGTGGCGATCGCGATCCGCTCGACGCGGTGGGAGACCCAGATGGCGATCATGAACCTCCTGAACCTCCCGCTCCTGTTCGCGAGCAACGCCCTGTTCCCGACGAACCTGATGCCGGACTGGCTGAGGGCCTTCGCGTCGGTGAACCCCGTGACGTACGGCACGGACGCGGCCCGCCAGCTGATTCTGTTCGCGCCGAACTGGACGAACGTGGCGAACGACTTCCTGTTCCTCGGAGGATTCGCGGCGATCTTCGCGACGATCGGGATCGTCCTGTCGTGGCGGTACCTGTCGAAGTAGACGGGAGCGAGTGGCGGGAGCCCTTCGCGGCGGGTTCCGAAACCGGCTTAGGCTTCGACCGCATCCCGGCGCGCGGTGGTACCGTGGACAAGGAGAAGGTCATCGCAACGATGAACGAGGCCCTGAGGATGGAGCTGGCGTCCGCCTTGAAATATCTCGACTTCTCGTTCCGGGTGTTCGGCCCGACGCGGAAGCCGGTCGTCGAGCACTTCCTTGAGGAGTCGAAGGAGTCGTTCGACCACGCGACGATGCTCGGGGACAAGATCGTGGCCCTCGGCGGCACGCCCGTGGTGGTCGCGGAGGCCCCGAAGGTCCCTGCGAAGGCGGCCCTCGAGGACATCCTGAAGATGGCGATCAAGAACGAGACGGCCGCGATCGACATCTACACGAGAATCCTCGACATGGTCCAGGACGAGACCCACCTCCGGGTGCTGTTCGAGAACCAAGTCCTCGCGGAGCGGGAGCACTTCGAGGAACTCTCGAAGATGATCCGGCGATAGGTGGGATTCGCGCGGGGCCGTCACGGCCGCGAGGCGGGCATGCAAGTGCCGTGCGCTGAGCGGCGGCCGGCGCTGGTTCGTGGCGGTCCTAGGTGTCAGTCGTCGAAGTCCACGGCCTCCACATGCCCGGTTTCTTCGTCGTGCACGATCTTCTCGACGCTTACGACCGTCTCGCACCCTCTCGCCGTGTCCCATCCAGGACCCCCGTCCGCGAAGTCGGTCCCCGAGCCGCAGTTCAGGAAATCGTCTCCCCCTTCGGTAGTTTCGATCACGTCATCCGCGAGGTCGCCGAACAGGAAATCGTCCCCCGATCCCCCGACGAGCCGATCCTCGCCGAACACGACGGAATCATCGCCGTCCCCGCCGAAGACATGGTCTCCGTGCAGACCGTCGGCACCCTCGCCGCCGACGAGGAGATCATTCCCGGCGTTCAGGATGTCGTTGCCGAACTGCCCGAGGAAGTCGCCCAATATGAAGTCCCCGTCCAGCTCGAAGTCGTCCCCCGGGCCACCGACCACGAGGTCGTCGCCGCCTGTGAGCTCATCGTCGCCTGGTCCGCCGAAAACGTCGTCCCCATCGAGGAACATCTCGTCTCCCGGCCCTCCATTCACGACATCGTCCCCGCCCATCACGCGGTCGTTTCCGGGGCCGCCGTTGGCGAGGTCTCCGGAGAGGAAGAAGTCGTTTCCTCGTCCGCCGTTCACGACATCGTCCCCGCACTGCAGGTAATCGTCGCCAAACCCGCCGAACATGGAGTCTCCGATTAGCTCGTCGTCACCCGCCCCGCCCAAAATGACGTCGTTGCCTCCGATGAGTATGTCGTCTCCATCGCCGCCGCTCAGAAAGTCCCCGGCCGGGATGACGCCCCCGGCGCGATCGTCACCGTCACCGGCATCCAGCAGGTCGTCTCCGCCTCTCAGTACGTCGTTGCCGCCGAGGCCCACAAGGAAGTCCCCATCCAAGTCGTCCGTGCCGGGTCCCCCGTAGATGACGTCGTCGCCTCCCTTGATCACGTCGTCGCCGTCGGTCCCGAAGATGAAGTCTCCCTCGAGGTCGTCGTTGCCCGGTCCTCCGTAAATCACGTCGTCGCCAGGGCCGCCGCACACGATGTCGTTTCCATCGAGTGCGTAGATGACGTCGTCACCGCTCAGGCCGCTGATGATGTCGTCTCCCGCCGTTCCCGTGATCACGTCGTCGTCCTCGGTCCCCACGATCGTGGCCGGCAGTTCGACGAGGCCCCCGCACGTCACCGGCTGCGCGCGAACGCCCGGAGCCGCCGAGATTAGTGCGATCACCGCTGTGGCCACGACAAGGAAGCTCACAATGAGTCTCCACTTCATTCGTCCTCTCCCCCGTCTTAGTCGCCGAGCAGCGCCTCTGATCACCCAGCTCGGCTAAGACACCGTGAGATGGCTTGTCAAGGTATTTAGGTCTACCTAAGGGCTGTAGCATGCAAGGCGGCTGGTGACACCGTGCGACGCCTGGCGTCCAAGTCCCGGCGCAGAGCTTTACTTTCCCAGGACCGACCGCGCGATCACGAGCCGCTGGACCTCCGAGGTGCCCTCATAAATCTCCGTGATCCGCTGGTCCCGGTACAGCTTCTCCACGACGTAGTCCTTGATGAACCCATACCCACCGTGAATCTGCAGCGCCGCGTCCACGGCCCGGTGGGACGCCTCGGAGGCGAACAACTTCGCCGCGCTCGACTCGTACGTGTGCCGCACCCCGCGGTCCTTCATCCACGCCGCGCGGTACGTGAGGATGCGGGCGGCCTCGATCTCCGTCGCCATGTCCGCGAGCTTCCACTGGATCGCCTGGAACTCCGCGATCTTCGAGCCGAACGCCTCCCGCTCCTGGGAGTACTTCAGGGACTCCTCGACGGCCCGCTGGGCGATCCCGAGGGCCTGCGCCGCGATCCCGATCCGCCCGCCGTCGAGGGTCGCGAGGGCGATGTTGAACCCCTTCCCCTGGGTCCCGAGCAGGTTCTCCTTCGGGATCCGGCAGCCGTCGAGGCCGAGCAGGGACGTGTCGCTCGCCCGAATCCCGAGCTTGTTCTCTTTCTTCAGGCGGTGGAAGCCAGGGGAGTCCGTGGGAACGATGAAGGCGCTGATGTCGTACTTCTGCGGGCCGGTGCGGGCGTACGTCACGATCACGTCCGCGATGTGCCCGTTCGTCACGAAGATCTTCGTGCCGTTCAGGACCCACTCGTCCCCCTCGAGGGTTGCGGTCGTCCGCATCGCGGCCGCGTCCGATCCGCTGCCCGGCTCCGTGAGAGCGTACGCCCCGAGCCGCTCGCCCCTCGCGACGGACCCGAGCCACTCCGCCTTTTGGGCCTCCGTCCCGAACCGCAGGAGGGGGTCGCACACGAGACCGTTGTTCACGGCCGCCATCACGCCCGCGCTCGCGTCCACGCGGCTGAGCTCCTCGATCACGATCGCGTAGCTGACGCAATCCAGGTTCGACCCGCCGTACTTCTCCGGCACGAAGACGCCGAGCAGCCCGAGGCCCGCCATCTTCGTCGCCCAGTGGCGGGGGGTCTCCTGCGACTCGTCGTATTTCTGGGACTCCGGGGCGATCTCCCGCTCCGCGAACTCGCGGACCATCTTGCGGGTGATGTCGTGGGTCTCCGTGAGGGCGAAGTCCACGGACCCGTCGAAGGACCGCGGGGACTTAAAGGTTCAGCCGGCGGCCTTGGACCGCGTCCGGCGTCGCGCCTTGGCACGCTCCCGTGCAACGAGGCCCCGCGGTCCGAACAGCCGGCGGTACCATCGCTCCCCGAAGTCCGTGAGACGGTACAGCGATGTCGCCTTGCTCCGCCGGACGTACCGGAACTCCACCAGGCCGGACGCCTTCAGAACGGCGAGGTGGTACGCGGCGAGCCCGGTCTTCACCCCGAGCCTCCTCGCCAAGGCGTTGAACGCGATGTCCGGCTCGTCGTGAAGGATCTCGTACGCGATGAGCCGCGTGGGGTTGTCCAAGGCCCCGTAGACCATGAGCTGCTCGGCCTCGGACGCGGTGAGGGGTCTGAGCGATTTGATTGCCCGTTTCATCACGCAGGCAAGGATGGATTACTTAGTATAATAATCTTTACTTGATGCCCAGCGCCTTCGCTTGTCGATACCGCTCCGAAAGCATGACAATAAGCTCCTCGGGTTGGGGAATTCGCAATGGACCGCCCTTCCCGACGGGGTACACGTGGCCATGGAGTGCCAGGTGGGTCATGTACGCGTCCGTGAGGTAGCTTCTCCGGGCGCCGTAGACGGGGTGGTAGGCGGGGGCCACAAGGACGCGCAGCTTCGGCGCCACGTCCGGCAACGCCCGTAGCTGGCCGAACTCCATCGCCGATCCCCAGGATTCCACGTGGACAAACACGAGATCCGTGTCGACGTCCGAGAGAACCGCCTCCTCCGCGACCGACGGTCCGAGGTCCCGCGGGAAGTCGTCTTCCGGGACCAGGGCGGCGATTCGGCGTCGGCGCAGGGTCCGGGCCACCTTCCTCCGTGCGGAGAGCCCGCCACCTCCCGCGCCGAGAAGGACCACGACGATGTGCGTTCGTCGGATCCGCCGCTCGAGTCGGTCCCGCACCCGACGCAGCGTCCTCTCGACAAACGGCTTCTCTCGAAGTCCGGTCACCGCATCCCCCGGAGGGACGCAAGACGCGGTCCGGGGTCATCCCTCTGCCGGGGGGAGGTGGCCGAAGCGGTCGAGGCCCGAAGTGTTCATCCCCCGGCCCCGCATCCAACCCGCCATGCCCGGCATCGAGCTCGTCCACCTTGAGTCGTCGGAGGCGGAAGCGTACTGGCGGGCATTCCTCGCGGGCCGCACGGACGTGCCTTCGACGGACGTGAAGGTCCACATGGACCGCTACCTCTCACTGCCGACCGAGGAGCAGCGGACGTACTTCGCGTTCATAGAATCGAGTCGGATTGTCGGCACCGTCCGGATCGCGGGGGCCTCCATCGGCTCCTTCTCCCTCCTCCCGGAGGCGCGGCGGCGGATGCGGGACGCAATCCTCCTCGCGACGGGTCCGATCCTCCAGGGCGGAACGGACCGCATCGTGGCGAGCTTCGAGGACGCGTACGGCCCGGAGTTCGAGGCGCTCGGCTTCAAGGAGTCCTTCTCCCGCGTCCGCATGGAGGCACCCGCCGCGAAGTCCGACCCGCCCGCAGTCCCGATGGCCCACCCCGAGGTCACGGACGTGGACGCGATCGTCGCGTTCCTCATGGGCGTGTACGAGGGCCACATCGAGCAGCAGCTCGGGATGCACGTCGGGACGGAGGCGGAGTGGCGCGAATACGTGACGGGGATCTGGAAGGGCGACTCCGGCGGCTACCTCCCGCGGGCCTCTTGGACCTCGAAGGACGCCGCGGGCTTGGCGGGCGTCGCCCTCGCGACGGAGTGGATGGGCTCCCCGCTGCTCGCGGAGCTCGGCGTGCGGAAGGACCGCCGCGGCCAGGGTCTGGGGCGGGCCCTCGTCCTCGCGACCCTGGGCGCGCTCGCGGACCTCGCCCACGACCGCCTCGCCCTGTACGTGACGGTGGGCAACGACCCCGCGATGGCCCTGTACCAGGGCCTCGGGTTCCGCCAGATCGGCGGCCGCACGGTGACCGCGGTGCGGGAGCTCTGAGTGTTATCAGGCCTGAATCTGTCGGCTCAACCCTCATATAACCGCCTCCGGTTGGAAGCGGAAGAGCGGGTTGCACATGGCCGTCACCTCCCCCGAGCAGATCGTGACCCTGGTCCTGAGCATCTTCTGCGGCGTCCTCGGGATCTTCCTCCTGACCCACGAGGGCGTCCGCATGATGAAGGGCGGGCTGCTGTACCGAATCAGCGTGGGCCTCGCCGCGATGGGCATCGTCCTCTCCCTGAACGCGGGGACCAAGCTCTTCGGCGTGGACCCGTCGATTGCGGACCTGTTCCTGATCGTGGCGCTCGTCGTGCTCTTCTACATCGGCTACTCCGCGTGGCTCAGCGCGCACCAGATGCAGCAGCAGGCGTGATCGTCCGTGTCCCCGGACCCGAGCGTGGTGTACGCCCGCATCCTCGCGGACATGGAGGCCATCTGGGGGGAGATGGCCGTCGCGATGCTCCGCAAGCGGATGCGGGACATCCAGGCGGACGCGGAGCGCCTCACGCAGGACCAGCTCCGCCAGGTCGTCCACCTCCTCCGCGACAAGACCCTCCCGTCAATCCTCGGCCCCGACGGCTCGGAGCGCAAGGCGAGGCTCTGGCTCTCGTGGGTCGAGGACGGGCAGGGCTGAGACGCGCGCCAGGCGGGCTCCGCCCGCCACAACGCTGTTATGGGGGGAATCCTTTAATTCGCGGCGCCACGTGCCCGCCGGGGGCGTCGCATGGCAGAGGCGGTCATCGAGGTCAAGGGCCTCGCGAAGCACTACCCGGGCAAGAAGGCGGTGGACGGCGTCGAATTCGAGGTCCGTAAGGGACAGGTGTTCTCCCTCCTCGGCCCGAACGGGGCGGGGAAGACGACGACCGTGGAGATCCTGGAGGGCCTCCGGACGCCGACGTCCGGGACGGCGACGGTCCTCGGCCACGACATCGCGAAGGACTACCGCGCGATCCGGGGCCGCGTCGGCGTGCTCCCCCAGGAGTTCGAGCCCTTCGACCGCCTCACGCCGTCCGAGGCCGTCGCGTACTGGGGCCGGCTCTTCAACCGGTCCCTGTCGAAGGAGGACGTGCGGCATCGGATCGAGGAGGTCGGCCTCACGGACCGCGCGAAGGTCCAGGCCGTGAAGCTCTCGGGCGGAGAGAAGCGGCGGCTCGGGATCGCCATGTCCCTCGTCGGGGACCCGGAGCTCTTGTTCCTCGATGAGCCCACGACGGGCCTGGACCCGAAGGCCCGCCGGGACCTGTGGGCCCTGATTCGCCGGATCGAGTCGGAGGGCCGGACCGTGTTCCTGACGACTCACTACCTCGACGAGGCGGAGGAGCTCGCCGACGACGTCGCGATCATGCACAAGGGCAAGATCGTCGCGCGAGGGGCACCGCAGGACCTCGTCGCACGGAGCGGGAGCCGGACGACGATCATCCTCCGCGGCGCGGGGCCCGAGGGGTTGAACGAGGTGACGCGGCGGGGGATCCCCGCCACGCTCTCGGACGGCGATGTCCTCGTGCGGGTGGCGGACCCTGCGCAGATGAAGCCGATCCTCGCGAAGCTCTCCGCGCTGGAAATCCCGCTCAAGGACATGTACACGAAGCGGGGGACCCTCGAGGACGTCTTCCTGTCCCTCATCGGGGCGAAGATGGAGGAGGGGGTGCTCCGGGAATGAAGCGGGTCCTTGTCGACTCACTCGCGTACGGGAAGCAGTTCCTCCGCTCGAAGATCGGCGCGTTCTTCACGTTTATCTTCCCGCTCCTCCTGATCCTCCTGTTCGGGGCCGTGTTCGCGAACGTCGGCTCGTCGACCTTCGACCTCCCGGTCCAGGACTTGGACGACTCGGGCATGAGCCACGCGCTCCTGGCCGCGTTGGGCAACACGACCGTCGTCCGGATTTCCATGGTCTCGGCGGGCACGAACCTCCAGGAGCACATCCGGTCGAACTCGCTCAGCGTCGCCCTCCAGATTCCCGCGGGGTTCGAGCGGAGCATCCTCCTAAGCCTCGCGGCGAACGGGACCGCGTGGGCCAACGTCACCGTGTTCGGGGACCCGTCCCGGTCCGCTTACCAGGCCGTCATCGGCGTCGTGCGGGCCGTGGCGGAGCAGATGAACTTCGGCCTCGTGCGGGCCCGCCCCATCGTCGGTGTCGACACCGCCTCCGTCGTCTCCGCGCAGTTCCAGGCGATTGACTTCTTCGTCCCCGGCATCATCGGGATCACGGTGATGACGAACGCCCTCTACATCATGACCGGGATGTGCGCAGAGTACCGGACCCGGAAGTACTTCAAGCTCCTCGCGACGACGACCCTTACGAAGGCGGAGTGGCTCACCTCGAAGATCCTCTGGTTCTCCATGATCCTCCTCGTGTCCTTCTTCATCACGATCGCGGTGGGCATCTGGGCTTGGGGCGTCCATGTCCGAATCGACGCGATTTCCATCGCGTTCGTCGTCGTGGGTGTGATCCTGTTCGCGAGCATGGGGATGGTCCTTGGGTCGTTCGTCAAGGACCCCGAGTCCGCGAGCGCGGTCGCGAACGCGATCGGGTTCCCGATGATGTTCCTCTCCGGGAGCTTCTGGCAGCTGGAGGTGATGCCGCCCTATCTCCAGGCGGTCGCCCGGGTCTTCCCGTTGACATACATGAACGACGGCCTCCGGGACATCATGGTGCTCGGGAACGTGGACCGGGGCCTTGTGAACCTCGCGATCATGGCGGTCTTGGCGGCCATCTTCTTCGTGGTGGGAGCGAAGGCGATGTCGTGGAAGGAGCGGTGAGCGGACCCGCACACACCAACCCTTATGTAGCCCAGCGCGCTCGCACGCGGCACCGGAGCTGTGAGCATGCCGATCTTTGGGAAAGCATCGGAGGCGGAAGTCACCCGCGCGATCCTGGCGGGGTTCACGAAGGACCTCGACGAGTACGCGAGCACGGACGTCATCATCGTCGGCGGCGGGCCCAGCGGCCTCACCGCCGCGCGGGAGCTCGCCCTGAACGGCGTGCGGAGCGTCGTGATCGAGCGGAATAACTACGTCGGCGGCGGGTTCTGGATCGGCGGGTACCTGATGAACACGGTCACCCTGCGGTCCCCCGCGCAGAAATATCTGGACGAGATCGGCTGCCCGTACAAGAAGTACTCCGAGAACCTCTACGTCACGCCGGGCCCCCACGCGTGCTCGAAGCTGATCGCGGCCGCCATGGACGCAGGCGCGAAGATTCAGAACATGACGAGCTTCGAGGACATCGTCCTCAGGGAAAAGAACCGCGTGGCGGGCGTCGTGATCAACTGGACGCCCGTGCAGGCGCTCCCGCACGAGATCACGTGCGTGGACCCAATCGGCCTGGAGTGCAAGCTCGTGATCGACTCGACCGGCCACGACGCGTACGTGATCCAGGCCCTCGAGAAGCGGGGCCTCGCGAAGCGGATCGGCGAGGGCGGGATGTGGATCGAGAAGTCCGAGGACGCGGTCGTGGAGCACACGGGCATGGCGTACCCCGGCGTGATCGTGGCGGGGATGGCGGTGTGCTCGACGTTCGGCCTGCCGCGGATGGGCCCGACGTTCGGCGCGATGCTACTGAGCGGGAAGCGGGCCGCGGAGGTCGCGCTCAAGGAGCTCGGCCGGACCCCGAGGAAGAAGTCGAAGTGAGGGCGCGGGCCGAGCCCATACATACCCCCTCCGCGTTCCCACCTCCATGGCCCAGGCGTCCCGACGGAGGAAGCCCGCGATCCCGGAGCGGGACCCGGATTGGGACGTCCCCCGGGTCGCCTACATCTACCAAGACCCGAGTTCCTCGACCCTCCGCGCGGACGAGGTCGCGACGTACTTGGACCGAGTCCTCGGGCTCCGGTGCGAGGTGCGGGATGAGTTCTTCGTGCACTATGGCGGGGCGGACCTGGAGGGCCTTGCTCGCGCGGTTGCCGCCACCCGCGTGCGCCACCTCCAGCGCCCCTTCGAGGTGATCGAGCCCTTGTATGGCGAGGTCCAGTTCGAGCTCCGCCTCCTGGAGGAGCCCGCGAAGCGGGTGCCCGGGATCCTGTACGACGCGTACCGGTACATGGCGGTGATGGCGGGCCTCCTGCCGCCGTCGGAGCGGAGCCTGAAGGTTCTGCACGCCGCGTTCCAGCATCGCCTCCTGGGCACCTTCGACGAGGACGGACGGTACCATGCGCGGTCCGTCGTGTGCGGGTATCCCTCCGTCGTCTCGACATCCGGGATCGTCGAGGCCCCTGCGAAGCCCGAGGCGTACTACAAGGTGAAGGCCCGGCTCTCGATGGCCCTGGGCTCCGTCCCCTTCGAGGCCGCGAAGGAGCCGTTCAAGGGGCAGTTCATCGACTACGACGACCCGCGGCTCACGGAGGTCGCGAAGGGCTACGCGCTCCAGGCCGCGATGTACCACGTGACGAAGGAGCCGTTCTGCGAGGACCCGGACTGCCGCTTGTTCAACGCGCACTGGCAGGCGGAGCTGATTCGCGCGCAGGTCGAATCCGGTCGTCTGTGTGCCCGGCACCGGGCCGTTGCCGCACGGGTTCGGCAGGCCCTGGGATCGGCCCGGGCCTAGTCGCCCGGTTCCGATGGCGCGGACGGGGACGGCGAGACGGTCCTCGCGCCGGCGAACGGCATCCCTCCCATGGAGAGGCCCCCGCCGCCTCGGTTTCCAGAGACCAGTGGCCGTCGCGAACCCACCATCAGGAGGGGTGTGAGCAGGGCCGCGATTGCCAGGGGCGAGGCGAGCCCCCACGGCCCGAACGCGCCCGCCCCGAGCGCGAGGAGCCCCGCCCCGAAGGCGACCTCCAGGCGTGACTCCGACGCCGCGCGGCGGAGGGCGATTGCCCCGGTCGCGCCCTTGGGCGTGACGAGGAACTCCGCGGGCCTCACGAGTCCCCGGAGGACGCCGACCACGGAGACCGGGAACAGGGCGAGGTACGCGAGCGTGTTCAGCACGACGACCTTGATCGCGAACCGGGGTCGCCGCCACAGGTCGACGAACATCGCGAGGGGCGCGACGCTTGTGAACACGCCGAGGGCGATCACGACCGGGTCCCGGAAGACGGAGAGGTCCCCGTCCGCCCACGAGATGCCTTGGACCGTGCCGAGGAACGCGAGTAGCAGGAGCGTCGCGGGCAGGTTCACGGAGGGCAGAAGGAGGTCCAGCTTCTCGTACCATCGCGCGCGGCTCCGGAGGAACGGCAGGGAGAACCGCCGGAGGAACTCGATTGTGGCCCAGGACCACCGGAGGTGCCGCCTCCGCATCGCGGCGAAGTCCTCGGGGAACGTCTCGCCGCACACGACGTCCGCCGCAAACGCGCCGCGGTACCCCGCGATTCGCGCGGTGACGGTGAACGCGATGTCCTCGCACGTCACCTCCGGGAAGCCGCCGACCCGCTCGAGCACGTCCCTGCGGACGACCGCCCCGTGGCCGAGCATGTTCACCGTCCCGTAGCGGTCCCGGTACCGTTGGTAGTGCCGCCAGTGCAGGTCGACCCCGATCCCGAGGGCACCCGTGAACCAGCTCGCGCCTCGGTTGTAGCACGTGTGGTTGGCCTGCACGAACCCGATGTCCTCGCGCACGAAGTGCCGCAGGCAGCCCTGGATGAAGTCCGGGACCACGAGCTCGTCGGAGTCGACGATCGCGACGTACCGCACCTCGGGCGGCAGGCGATGGAGGGCGTCGTTGATCGCCCCTGCCTTGTAGCCGCGTCGGGCGGGCCTCCGGACGACCTCGACGGGCCGGCCGACTCCGGCCGCGTCCCGTGCGAACGCATCGACCTCGTCGCGGACCCGCGCGTCCCTCGAGTCGTCGAGGATCCAGATGCGTGCGTTCGGATACGTGAGCCCCAGGAGGCTCTCCCCCGCCCGGCGGTCGAAGTCGTTGTACGTGCAATAGAACACGGCGACCGCGGGATCCCCCGGTCGGCTCGCTGGGGGCGCTTCGTCCTTCAGAAAGTGCGAGGCCACGTTTACCACGAGGTTGAAGACCCCCGAGAGGACGAAGAAGGACAGGCAGGCGACGAGGAACGCGGTCGCGGGCGACCGGAGGATGTCCGGGAGGAGCCGCACGACCAGGACCCCGGTCGCGAGGGCCCAGATCCCGATGATCGCCGTCCACAGGGCGCCGGACGTCTCCCGTTTCCCCTCTTCCATGGTCTCCTCCCTTGATTACTATCCGGCACGTAATCAGGGTATTAAGGGTTTCTTGGACGGCGATGAAACCGCGGGGTTAGGCGGTCGGCCCGCCCAGCTTCCGCAGGATCTCGTCCGCGGACTCGACCGTGGAGACCTTCGCGGGTCGCGGCGGGAACGGGTTCTTCAGCGGGGTCCCCGTGTTGAACAGGACGACCGTATGGTCGGGTTTCACCTTCCCCGTCTCGACGAGCCTTCGCAGGGCCGCGAGCGTCGCCCCGCCCTCGTAGCACGCGCCGATCCCCTCGAGGCGGGCGAACTCCGTCACCCCCGCGCGCATCCCGTCGTCCGTGACCGCCACCCCGGTCCCGCCCGTCTCCCGCGCGGCCCGCAGCACGAGGAAGTCCCCGAGGGCCTTCGGGACCTTGAGCCCCGGCGCGATCGTGGCGGGGTCCTTCCACGGGTCCGAGCCGTCCTTGCCCACCTCGAACGCCCGCACGATCGGCGCGCAGCCCGCGGCCTGCACGAACGCGATCCTCGGGAGCGGGCCATCGTGCCACCCGAGTTCCTTCAGCTCTTGGAACGCCTTCCACAGCCCCACGACGCCGGTCCCGCCCCCGGTCGGGAAGACGACCCAGTCCGGGAGCCCACCGAGCTGCTCCCACAGCTCGTACCCCATGGTCTTCTTCCCCTCGACCCGGTACGGCTCGTACATCGTCGCCATGTCGAACCAGCCCGCGGTCGTGCACACGGCCCTCACAATCTCCGCGGCCCGCGCAATCGTGCCGTCCACGAAGAACAGGCGGGCCCCGAACAGCACGGTCTCCTGGACGATCGAGAGCGGCGTGTCCTTCGGGGAGACGACGAGGGCCTCGAGGCCCGCCTTCGCCGCGTACGCGGCCAAGGCGGATCCCGCGTTCCCCGCGCTCGGGACCGCGAGGCGGGCGAGGCCGAGCTCCTTCGCCCTCGAGACCGCTACGGCCATCCCGCGGGCCTTGAACGTTCCCGTCGGGTTCGCGGCCTCCTCCTTCACAAACACCTGCCGGAGGCCGTACGTCCTCTCGATCGCGGGGCACCGGAGGAGCGGGGTCCCGCCCTCGCCGAGGGACACGATGCGGTCCTCGGAGGCCACGGGCAGGACCGGCAGGTACCGCCACAGGTCCCGCCGCACGAGGAGCGCGTCGCGGGAGACCGCCCCCAGCCCGTAGCGGACGAACAGCGGCTTGCCGCAGTCGCACACGTTCCGCGGCACGGAGGGATCGTACTCCTTGCGGCATGCGCTGCACTCGAGGCGGGACGGGCGGGCCAAGGGCGGGGGCATCCCCGCTGACCGCTATGGACTTTGCCGCGGCGAGAGACGCGGGTTTATCTCCGCGCGGGCGCTTCTCCGAGGCCGCGATGGACGCGAATCTGAAGGACCGCTACGACGGCATCGTCCGCGCGGCGCGCGCGAAGCGGCGGGTCCTCGTCGCGTACTCGGGGGGCGTCGACTCCGGGCTCGTCGCGAGGATCGTGCACGATGCAATCGGCGACGGCGCCTTGGCCGTCCTCGCGGACACGGAGTCCCTCGCGCGGCGGGAGCTCGACGCGGCGCGGGCGCAGGCGGAGGAGATCGGCATCCCCCTCCGGGTCCTGCGGGCGAGCGAGCTCGCCTCCGAGGACTACCGCCGGAACCCCGCGAACCGGTGCTACTTCTGCCGGGAGGGCCTCGCGGACGCACTGGTGCCGGTCGCGAGGCGGGAGGGCTTCGGCGCGATCGCGGACGGGATCAACGTCTCGGACCTCGGGGACGTCCGGCCCGGGATCCGGGCGATGGACGCGGCGGGCTTCTGGCACCCGCTCGTCGAGGCCGGGCTCGCGAAGGCGGGCGTGCGGGCCCTCGCCCGCGACATCGGCCTCTCGTTCTGGGACAAGCCGAGCAACGCGTGCCTCTCCTCCCGCATCCCGCACGGCACGCCGATCACGGTCGAGCTGCTCCGCCAGGTCGAGGCCGCGGAGGACTACCTCCGGGACCGCGGGTTCCGCCAGGTCCGCGTGCGGCACCGCGGGGCCACGGCCCGCATCGAGGTGCTGCCCGAGGACGTCCCCCGCCTCCGGTCGATCCAAGGGGAGCTGGAGGACGTCCTCCGGTCCCTGGGCTACCGGGAGACGGAGATCGCGCCCGAGGGCTACCGCTCCCTCGGGTAGTCCGTGCGAGAAGGGCCGCGGCTCACTTCGCGATTAGGTACCGGCAGTGGAGCTGGGAGAGATCGTAGCAGGACGGGCACGTGTCCGGCTGGTTCGTGAGGACCCGCAGCCGCTTCGCGGTGTCCGGGCTCAGGGCGTGCTCCATCCTGCACGCCTCATCGTGGAAGCGGCCCTTCGGGACCTTCAGCTTCTGCGCGAGGAACCACTCCATCACGCAGTGCCGCTGCAGGATGCTCACCGCGATCCGCCGTCCCCTCGGCGTCAGGCGCGCGCCCCGGTACTTCTCGTGCTTCACGAGGCCCGTCCTCGCGAGCTTTTCGAGCATCTCCGTCACGCTCGCGGGGGACACCTTGAGGGCCTTCGACAGCTTCCCGGTCCGCGCAGCGCCGTCCGTGTCGCGCGTGAGGAGGTAGACGTACTTCAGGTACATCTCGACGTTCTCGTTCGTCGTCGCGGGTCGCACCATGGTTCGTTTGCAACCGGCCGATGGCGAATAAAGCTTTTGACGTTACGGACGGCGGGCCCCCGGCTCTCGGATGGCCTAAACTATATATACGGTAGGCTAATAGCTGTATCGTAGCCTATTTCGGCGCACCGAAATCTGCGGGGCATGACATGGTCGTCGGATTGGTGCCCGGTCTCGTCGTCGGGTTGCGGGAGGGCGTGGAGGCCGCTCTCGTCGTGGGCATCGTCATGGCGTACCTCCGGAAGATCGGCGAGGACGCCCTGCGGCGGTATGTGTACATCGGCACGGTCGCCGCGGTCGTCGCCAGCGTCGGGGTCGCCGCCGCCTTCGCGGTCTTCATCGGGGAGTTCGAGGAGACGGCGGGGGGGATGCTGTTCGAGGGCTTCGCCGCAATCCTCGCGGTCGTCGTCCTCACGTCGATGATCTTCTGGATGATGAACGCCGCCAAAGACATCCGGCAGCACGTCGAGCGGCGGATCGAGACCCTCGTGGACCGGCGGCAGGTGATGGGCCTCGCGTCCCTGGCGTTCGTCGCGGTCTTCCGCGAGGGCGTCGAGACGGTCCTGTTCATGGCGGGCCTCGCGGGCTTCTCGACGACCGCGGACGTCACCGTCGGCGTGGGCATCGGGCTCCTCGCGGCGGTGTTCGTCGGGTACGGCGTCTTCGCCGCCTCCTGGCGGGTGAACCTCCGGCGGTTCTTCCAGGCGACGAGCCTCCTCCTCATCGTCATCGCGGCGGGCCTGTTCGCCTTGGGCGTCCATGAGCTGCAGGACGCGGGCGTGCTCCCGTGGCTCAGCGGTCCGACGTACGACCTCACGCAGACGTTCCCGGACAGCGAGGCGAACCCGCTCGGCTACCTGCTCCGCGGGCTCGTGGGATTCAACGATAACCCGACCCAGCTCGAGGTCGTCGCGTACGCCGCGTACTGGGCGTTCGCTGCGCTCGTCTACTGGGGCATCCGCACGGGGAAGATCGCGATCGTCACGCGCCCCTTGCGGGCGATCTGGGCTGCGCTCCGGAGGACGTCCAGGCCATCTCCGGCCGACCCCCGCTCGGAGTGAGCTTGCACCCAAACGTTTACCCCGCCGGCCCTCGTTCCGCGTCCGCGCATGGCGAGGACGAAATCCCCCGCGACGCTCGCGATTCATCCCCGGAGGGAGGAGGGCCCGGGCCCGCTCGTGACGCCGATCTTCATGTCCTCCACGTTCCGCCTCCGCGACGCGAGGCAGGGCGCGGCGTTCACCCGCACGATCGCGCCGAAGGCGTACTACACGCGGTGGGGGAACCCGACCGTGGCGGACCTCGAGGACACCGTCGCGAAACTGGAGGGCGGGGCGGCCGGGCTCGCAACGGGATCGGGGATGGGCGCGATCGCCCCCGCGATCCTCACGTTCGTGAAGGCGGGCAGCCGCGTCGTCGCGGGGAAGAGCCCGTACGCGGCGACCGCCGAGATGCTCGAGCGCCTCCTTCCGCGGTTCGGCGTCCGGACGACGTGGGTCGACCAGCGCCGCCCGGGCGCGTTCGAGGAGGCCGTTGATTCCGGCACCGACCTCGTGTACGTCGAGACGCCCGCGAACCCGACGATGATGATCACGGACCTCCGGGAGGCCGTGAAGGCGGCCCGGTCCGTCGGCGCAACGGTCCTCGCGGACAACACGTTCGCGACCCCGGTGAACCAGAGGCCGATTGACCTCGGTGTCGACGTCGTCCTCCACAGCGCCACGAAGTACCTCGGGGGCCACGCGGACGTCGTGGCGGGCGTCGCCGTGACCCGTACGCGGGGCCTCTTCGACCGCCTGTGGTACACGTACAAGATCCTGGGGCCGACGATCGGCCCCTTCGAGGCGTTCCTCGTGCGGAGGGGGGTGAAGACCCTCCCGCTCCGCGTGCGGCAGCAGAACCGGAGCGCGATGGTCCTCGCGGAGCACCTCGAGGACCGCCGCGCGGTCTCGAAGGTCCACTATCCCGGCCTCCGGTCGTTCGGCCAGCACCGCCTCGCGCGGCGGCAGATGGACGGGTTCGGCGGGATGCTCTCGTTCGAGCTGAAGGGCGGGTACCGGGCGGGCGTGCGGTTCGTCGAGTCCGTGGAGCTCGCGACCCTCGCGGTGAGCCTCGGGGGGACGGAGACTCTCGTCGAGCACCCCGCGACCATGACCCACGGGACGCTGAGCGCGAAGGAGCGGAGGCACCAGGGGATCGACGAGAGCCTCGTGCGGGTGAGCGTCGGGCTCGAGGATGTTGACGACCTGATCGAGGACTTCGACCGCGCCCTCCGGAAGGCCGGGAAATAGAATAGGGCGGGAGGCTCCGCAGCCGTCCCTCGCCGCCCCGTGTACCGGTCTCCATACGACGAAGTCGTATAGGAGCTTCGTTCATCGCCTTGCGGCTCACTGCGGAAGGTGTCGGGGCCGGAACGAGGCCAGCCCCGCGGGGTCAACGAACTCGCAGATATTGAAGGTTGTTCCGTGGACGGTCCCGGGGAGCCGCAGGATCCGCCGCGGGTCCATCGTGATCTCGACGTCGATGCCGATGCCCGCCCCCACGATCCGGGTCACGAGGTCCACACGCCCGGCCTGCGCGGCGGCCTCCCGCTTCCGCGGGTCCTCGGGGAGGCGCGGGAGGAACCGCGGCTCGAAGTCGTACGCGTGGACATGGAACCCCTTGTTCCCGCTGTACACGAGGGCGAGGTCCCGGAGCCCCTCCCGCCGGAGGAACGAGAGGAGCGCGGCCGCGTCCTCCTTCGCCGCCCCTAGGTCCCCGGGAGCGTCGATGTCGAAGTACAGCTCCTGGCCGAGGAGGATGTTGTGCGCGATCGGGTATCCCGCCCGCTTTCCGCGGAACTCCCGCGGCCCGAGCCGCTGCGGGTCGAGCCACCGCGAGGTCGTGAAGTACACATGGGCGGGCGCGAGACGGAGGAGCCACCCGCGGAGGGTCTCCGCGTCCTTCACCCGGTCGTCCACCTTCACGAACCGCGGGGGGCCGCCCGCGTGCTCGACGGCGACGCGGAACTGCCGGAACGTCGGCCGCGGCGGAAGCCACAGGTCCGCGGCCCGGTAGTAGGCCCGGAGCGCGTGCCGCCGACGCGCAACCCGCCGCCGGTCCCGGGAGAGCCGCCACCGGTCGAGGGCCCTCATCGGCCCACCACGACGAGCCCCCCCCGCACGCCCTCCCACGCCCGGTCGTTCCACCGCGGGACGACCCGGCCGTCCTTCGTGCGGTAGAGGCCGAACTGCCGCCGGAGGCCCTCCCCCATGTCCCGGACCGTCGCCTCCCACTCCGCGGGCGACGCCACGGACACCCGCCACCAGCCCGTGCTGAGGCGCTCGTACTCCCAGTGGACCATGCGGATCTCGCCCGCGAACGGGTACGCGGGGGGCGTGAAGGGCTCCGGCGGGGCGAGCCCGGCATTGCGGAGGAGCTTCCGGAAGAAGCCCACGGCCCGGGATGGGGCGGCGGCCGCTTAGAGGTTGCCGCCCTCTCACGTCTGCACGCCGAGCTTCTCCGCGAGCGCCTTCAGATCCTCCTCCTTCTTTCGGAGCTTCTCCTCGCGGTCCAGCAGCTCCATCGCCTTCCGCTGCACGATCTTCACGCGGTTGTCGATGTCCCGCCGCCATTCCTCCACCTCCGCGGTCGAGGCGCCGCCCTTCTCGGCCTCCGAGAGCCGCGCCTTCAGCTTCGCGGCCTCGGCCTGTGCGCGCTCCGCTTTCGAGGTGAGGTCGTCGCGCTCCAACTCGAGCACCTTGTCCTTGTCCCGGAGGATCTCATCCCGGGTCTCGGCGGCCCGCTCCCTCTCCGCGGTCTTCACCTCCCGCACCCGGAGCTTCTCCTCCTTCTCAAGGACCTCGACCGCCTTCTTCTGGAGGAACTTCATGTTCTTGGAGACCTCCTGCTGCATCGTCTCCGACTGGGCCTTGTCCGCCTCCGCCTGGGCCTTCAGGGCGATGGCCTCCTCGCGGGCCTTCGCGGCCGCGGCGCGGTCCGCACCGGTCTCCTCGGCCCGCCGCTCCGCGTCCTGGCGGGACCGCCCGAGGTCCTCCAGGCCCTGCCGGAGTTCCGCCTCCTTCTTCGAGAGGACGGACTCCCGCTTCGCGAGATCCGCCTGGGCCGCGGCCATCGACTGCTCGCGCGCGTTGAGCTGCACCTCCTTGCCGTGGAGGTCCTCCATCAGGTTCTCGGCGCGCTGGAGCTCCGTCGTGAGGACCTGCTCCCGCTGCGCGAGGTCCGCCGCCTTCGCGTCCGAGGCCATCGCCCGCGCGTCGAGCTCCGCGTGGCGGGCCTCGAGGTCCGCGCCGGACGTCGCGAGCCGGGCCGCCTCATGGTCCAGGGACCCGCGTCTCGCCCGCAGCTCCTCTGCGGTCCGAGACGCCTCTTGTGCCACGGAGGCGTTTTTCGCCTCCCGGGCCGCAAGGTCGTTCGCCAGGGTTTGAAGCTCGATCTCCCGGGCTCCGAGACGGCGGGAGGCGTCGTTGAGCTGGGACATCTGGGCCTCCGCGGCGCGCTCCGCCTTCTCCGCGGCGGAACGGCGCTCCTCGAGCTGGGCCTGCAGGGACCGCATCTCGTCCGCCTTGCGCTCCGTGGCCTTCTCCGCCTCCGAGGCGACGACGGCGCGCCTCTGGGACTCCTCGATTAACCTCTCCGAGCGCTGCGTCTGCTCCGTGACCGCCTGCTGCGTGTGTTCGAGCTGCTTCATCTCCCGGGCCCACTTCTCGGACCACGCGGTGCGGTCCGCGTCGAGCTTCTGCATGCCCCGCGCGGCCTCGGTCTCCTTCGCGGCGAGGGCCTTCTCCCGCTCCGACAGCTCCCGGGCCTTTGCGCCGAGGCGGTCCTGGAGGGCGTTCGACTCCCGCTCCAGGCGCTCCCGCTCCGAGCGGAGCTCCGCCTCCTTCGTCGCGAGGGACTGGCGCGTCGCGTCCCCCTCCGACTGGATCCGGTCGGACTCCTCGAGGTTCCTCTGGGCGGCTTGCGCGAGCTGGACCTCCTTCGCTTCCAGGTTCTTCCCGGTCGCGTCGAGGTCCATCTCCTCCCGTGCGAGACGGTCCTCGAGGCCCCGCAGGTTCGCCTGGAGGGCGGTGAGGGAGGCCTCGCGCTCCCGCATCTCGAGGGACTTGGCCTCGAGCGCCTCCGCGGTCCGGTCGAGTTCTCTGTTCCGCTCGTCGACCTGGCGGGTGCGGGCCGCGATCTCCTGCTCGCCATTCGCGCGCTTCGCGGCGGCCTCGGCCTCCGCAGCCTTGAGGGCGGCCCCCCGTCGTGCGAATTCGTCCGTGAGCTTCGCGGCCTCCTCGCGGATCACGCGGTCCCGCCGCTCGAGGTCGAACGCGTGCTCCGCGTTCGCCTTCTTTTCGGCCTCTGCGGCCGATCGCAGCGCCTCGGCGGTCCGGGCCGCCTCTTGGGCCGCGGCCTCCCGGCGGGCCGTCTCGTCGCCCGCGCGGGCGAGCCTCTCGAGGTCCCCGCGCAGCTTCGTCTCCCGCTCTGCGAGGTCCGCCTCCCGCTGCTCGACCTGGAGGAGGCGCATCGCCCAGGACTCCTTGTGCTCCGCCGCCTCCTTCTCGAACGCCTCGCGCTGCTGCCGCAGGAGGGCCTGCTGGGACTCCATCGTGGCCTGCCAGGAGCCGAACTCCTCCGCCTTCCGGGTCTCCTCCTCCCGGAGCGCGGAGGCCTTCGCCTCCGTTGCCTTCGCGAGCCGTTCAGTCTCGTCATGGCGGGCCGCGAGCTCCGCCCGGGCCTTCTCGGCCTTGTCGCTCTCGATCTCGAGGGCCTCTTCCCGGGCGGCGAGGTCCGCGAGGTGCCGGGCGTTCTCCTCCGCCTGGGTCCGGACCGCCGTCTCCTTCTGCTGGAGGGACTGCTCCCGGGACTCGATCTCGATCTCCTTGGACGCGATCCACTGGCCCCGCTCCTCCCGGATCGCCTCGAACTCCTGCTTCGCGGCGGCGAGGCGGAGCTGCTCGTCCCCGAGCGCCTTCGCCTGTCCATCGAGGTCAACCTTCCGCCGCTTCGAGTCCTCCTCGAACCGGGCGACGTTGGCCTCGAACGCTGTCCGCTCGGGTTCGAACGCCGCGCGGGCGCGCTCAAGGGCCTCCCGGTCGAGGGCGAGGGCCGCCTCGCGATCGTCCAGGCTGCTCGACTTCGACGCGAGGTCCGCCGCCTTCGAGGTCAGGGACTCCGTGTCGTGATGGACGCGCGCCTCCCGCGCCGTCAGGTCCGATTCGATATCGACGAGTTCGGACTCCTTGCGGGTGATCCAGAGGCTCTTCTCCTCCCGCGTCGCCTCGAACTCCTGCGTCGCGGCGGCGAGGCGGGTCCGGTCTGCGTCGAGGGCCTTCGCGCCCGCCTCGAGTTCCTCCCGCCGGACGCGCGAGTCCTCCTCGAACGCGTTCGCGCGGGCCTCCAACTCCCGGACCTGCGGGTCGAGGTCCTCCCGGGCCTTCTCCAGGACGGAGCGCTCCCGCGCGAGGGTCGCTTCCCGCTCCTCGAGGTCCTTCTTGGCGGCGGCGACTTCCATCACCTTCGCCGCGAGGGCCTCCGACTGTGCCCTGACTTGCTCCTCCCGCAATGAGACGGACCCCTCGCGGTCCGACAGCTCAGCCTCCTTCGGGCCGACCTGGGCCTCCCGGGTCTCGAGGGACCGGGTCCGGTCGTCGAGCGTCGTCTGGAGATCCTCGAGTTCGCGGCTCCGCTCGTTGAGGGAGACGCGGAGGGGCTCGATCTCCGTCTCGCGGCGGGTGACGGTCCCTTCCTGCTCCCGGAGCCGAGACTCCCATTGGGAGAGGTCCTTCGCCTTCTCCTCGACCTTCTCCGACTCCGCCATCACGCGGGCCGTCTCCTCTTCGATCTCCTGCCGGAACTGGGCCACCTCGGCGCGGTCCGACTCGAGCTCCCGGGCCTTGCCCTCGAACTCCGCCTGCTCGCGGGCGAGGCGGTCCGCGTTCTCGCGGAGGGACGTCTCGAGGGAGGCGATGCCCGCCTCCCGCGTCTTGAGCTCCGCTCCCTTCGAGCCCATCGAGACCTTGCGGGTCTCCATCTCCTGCCGGAACGCCTCGAGCTCCCTCAGCTCCTCCTCGAGGCGGACCTCCCGCGTGTCGGTGTCCACGACCTTCGCGCGGATGGCCACGGATTCCGCAGCGGTCTTCGAGAGAGCGAGGGTCGCGGCGTCCATCGCGCCCGCGAACGCCTTCGACCGGGCGGCGAGGGCCTCCCGGTCCGCCTCGACCTCCCGCATGGACGCGTCGAGGTTCTCCTCGACCGCCCGGGCCGCCTCCAGGCGTACCTTGACCGCGTCCTCGAAGTTGTCCTGGATGTTCACGAGCATCTCCCGCGCGAAGTCGATCTGTTCCGCCGAGACGGGGCCGTACGCGAGGAGCATCACCGCGAGGGCGTCGCCCTTCACCGTCCGCGCGTGGTACTTCGAGACCTTGACGGGCTTCTCCACCGCGTCGTAGGCCCCCGCCTTGAGGGCCTGGTCGTACGTGACCTCGCACCCGGGGTCCAGGGTGAACTCCCGGAGCAGTCGCTTCCGCTCGTCCACGAGGAAGGCCTTTGCGGGCCTCCAGCGCGCGCGTTGCGCGAACATGCCTACCACCAACAGGATTCCGATCGGGGGAACCGCGAAGACGTACGCGGACTTCCACCACGGCGGCTGGAAGACCACGCGCACGGGCTGCGACGCCATCGCCGCACCGTCGGAGATCGTGACCGTGAAGCCGGCCTCGCTCGGGCCCGCGGGGAAGGCGAGCGTCAGGACGAGGCCGTTCGCCGTGACGGACGGGCTGTCCGTCGTCGCGACGATCTGGGAGAGGTTCGTGTCGACGTCCGTGATGTACGGGGTGAGGTCGAGGGTGACGGTGGCGCCCTCGTCGATCCGGAGGTCCGCGATCGGCGCCAGCACGGGGGCGTCGTTCACGGGCCGCACGACGACGAGGAACGCGGCCTCCGCATAGCCCCCGCTCGGGTCCGTCGCCCGGAGCCGGACGCCCTCGGAGCCGAACCAGTTCGGTGCGGCCCAGAGGTCAAGGGTGAGGTTCCCGTTCACGCGAGACTGGACCTGGACGCTCCCTTGGAGCGTGAACGTGAGGACGTCTCCGTCCCCGTCCAAGAAGCGAGCGGACGCAGGACCGCCTAGGACATCGATCGCCACCGTGTCCTCATCGAACGTGACCGTGGCGATCGCGGTCACCACGACCGGTGGGTCGTTCACCGCCCGCACGGTGACGAGGAAGGCCCCCTCCGCGAACGCTCCCGAGGGATCCGTGGCGCGGACCCGCAGGGTCTCCGATCCGGACCAGTTGGCAGGAGCCCAGAGGTCCACGGTCCCGGTCGGGTTGACGCGGGAGCTGACGTTCACGCCGCCGACGATCGTGAGGGTCAGCGCGTCCCCGTCCACGTCCGAGAAGTGGAGGGTTGCGTTCCCGCCGAAGACGTCCGCGGCGGTCGTGTCCTCGTCGAACGCGACCGCGGGGAAGCCCGCCACGAGGACGGGCGCGTCGTTGACCGGGCGGATCGTGACGGGGAACGCGGACTCCGCGAACCCGCCGGCCGGGTCCGTCGCGCGGAGCCGGAGGATTCGGGAACCGAACCAGTTCGGCGTGGCCCAGAGGTCGACCGTGTCGTTCGCGTTGACCTGGGAGACCACGTTCCCTCCATCGAGGACCGTGAACGTGAGAGGGTCGCCATCCGGATCGTTGAAGAACGAGGTGGCGGGCGCGCCTAGCGCGTTCAGTGCGGTCGTGTCCTCGTCGAACGCGACGGCGGGCAGGGCGGCCACGAGGGCGGGCGGGTTCTGCGCGGACGCGATTACCCGCACGATCGCCCACACGGTGTCCGTGCCGTCGGACACCCACAGGGTCACGAGGTACGTCCCCGCGGCCCCGTACAAGACGTCGAGGGAGGGATACGACCCGGCGTTCGCGGTGACGTTCGCGGCGTCGGAGACAGTGATGGAAAGGGATGCGAGCGGGGTGTCGGGATCCGAGACGTAGAACGTGAGGTTCAGATTGTACGTCGCCCCGGTGCGGACGTGGAGGTCCGGGATCGCGGCGATGGCGGGCGGGTTCGATCCGACGACGTACCGGCCCACGCCCTGCCGCTCGTCCGTGCCCTGGAGGCCCACGTCGTCGACCGCGACGGCGCGGAGCGTCACCCCGTTGATTGGCACGCCCGGCGTCCACACCCAGGTCCCGTCGACCGTCAGGTCGGATCCGGCGACGTTCCACGCGCCGTCGAAGTAGGTGAAGTCGACCCGGACGACGTCTGCATCCGTGGAGTACCCGATCGTGAGCGTCCCCGTGGTCGCCTGGTCATCCGTCACCGTGAGGATCGCGATGGCGGGCGGCGTATTGTCGACCTCGATGGGGGACACGACGGTCGTGTTCGTCTCCGCCCGGTCGCTCGTGACGATCGCGCGCAAGCTCCCGCCCGCGAAGTCCAGCGCGGACGTGTCCCAGAAGTACGTCCCGTTCAGGACCCCCGTCGTCCCGATGAGGGTCCATCCGGCCCCCGCGTCGTAGTCGAACTCCACCGACACGGCGTTCGAACTGTTCGTGTACGCGATTGGCACGACGCCTGTCACGTGGGCCCCCGGGGCCGGGGAGGCGATCGAGATCCATGGCGGGATGCCCGAGACCACGTGGATCTGCGCGACGCCCGTGACGGCGCCGAAGGACGCCTCGAGGGTGCCGTTCGCGGGCGGCGGGCTCGCGGTGAAGTTCACGGACGGGCCGGCCGAAACGTTCAGGCTTCCAACGCCTCCGAGCACGGTCCATGAATAGGGGACGCCCGCCACGGGGTTGTCGTATGCGTCGAACGCTTGGGCCGTGAAGACCTGCGTGTCGAACGGCAGGAGCGTGACGTTGTCCGGGGTGACGGTGATGCGGGCCACGGGCCCGGGGGCGACGGCGACCCCGTCGCTGAGCCCGGTCACGGAGCCGGAGGAGGCGTGGATCCGGATCGTCTCCGCCTTCGTGTACGTCTCCGTGTTCAGCGTGGCCGTGCCGCCCGCGGTGATCGTGAGGCTCGTCGTCCCGAGGACTCCGCCGCCCGGAGTCACGCCGTCCATCAGACGGGCGGCGAGGGTGACGGCCCCGGTCCACGAAGCGATCGTGGCGTTCAACGCATCCTTCGCGGTGACCGTCACCGTGAACGGTGCGCCCGCGGTCGCGGTGGGCGAGGCGGTCACGTAGAAGTGGTCCAGGCGGTGCGCGTACGTGAGCCGGATCTCGCTCACGGACGGCGTCACGAGGGTGTCCGAGGTGGACAGGGTCGCGCGGAAGCGGATCCGGCCTGTCGCGACGCTCGCGGCGCCGAGGTCGGAGGGCGGGGAGACGGGCGTCCAGCTCCCGCCGGAGTTCAGGGAGTACTCGTACGCGATTGTCTGGCCGTTCAGGGCGTGGACCGTCGTGAGGGTCCCCCACGCCGACAGGTCCGCGGGCACGAGGTCGTTCGTCTCCACAATCCCCGAGGGTGTGTAGCGGGACCAGGAGAGATTCACGTCCCCGACGACGGGGACGTGGTCGGGGTACGTCACCGCCATGGAGAGCCGGTACTCGACGTAGCGGGAGGTCCCCGCCATGGTGGAGCCGGAAGGGGTCGGGTACGCGGCGGACCACCCCGTCCAGGTGCCGTCCACCGGGGTCACGTCCCCGAGGCGCGTGGACACGGAGACGGTGGCGTCGTTCCCGAGCGTCACGCGGAGGTAGTCCACGTCGACGGTGTGGGCAGTTCCCGACAGGCCATCCGCGAACGTGAGGGCGAGCCGCACGTTGAGCGGGTACTCGAACGTCGGCGTGTAGGTGTCCTGTAGCGTCCACGCGGCTCCGTCCGGGCTCGTGTACGCGGTGAACGTCGTGCCCGTCCGCTGGACCCGGACCCACGCGGGGATCGGGTTCCCGCTCGCGACATCCACGCGGTTCGCGGAGACGGCGTCCGCGGTCGATCGGACCCGCCAGTTCACGACCCCGGCCGCGTTCATCTTCCAGACCGCGTACCAGTCTCGGGCGCCCACAAGGACCATGAGGCCCGCCTTCTGTCCGTTCACGGTCGGGTTCGAGCTGAAATTCATCGTCGCCGTGAAGTCACCGACGACGTCGTTCGCGAGGACGTTGCCGGTGAAGACCGCCCCGTTGAAATCCACCCCCGTGCTCGAGACGACGTGGAGGTGCCCGGGCGTGGAGGTGCCCACGTCGTAAGATCCGGGCGGGTTCGTCCACGTCCACTTCGGGTCCAGCGCCGGCCCGGAGAACTCGTCGGAGGCGAGGGAGCGCTCCGAGGCGTTCCAGGAGATCGTCTGCCAGGCGGCCGTCGTGCCGGGCCCGCCGACCTTGGAGACGTACTCGCCCGCCACTCCGAGGGCGCGGTACCAGATCTCGAGCCATGGCCGGCGGGTCGGATCCACGTTGTAGTCGGAGGAGTAGAACGTCTTGTCGGAGTCGGCGGCGGGGTTCGGTGCCTCGAGGAGGAGCCCGTAGTTCGGCGCACGGCCCCGGTACCAGAGGTCCGTGAGGACGGTCACGTTCCAGGTCTTCCAGCCCGCGGTGTTGTCCAACGTCCTCTGGTCCACCAGGTGCGGGTTGTAGTCCCCGCCTTGCGCGGCCCACGGCACCCCCGTGGAGCGGTCCGTCCAGGTCGCCTGGCCCTCGACCCACGAATTCGTTACGAGGCGGGCGCGACCGTTCACGTTGTTCCCGATACCCGCGCCCTGGTAGAGGCCGAGGGTCGCGTTCTCGATTACGACGTTCGCAGGGATCGAGGAGAGGTCGAACCGCAGGATGGGCTGGGACTGCGGGTTCCGGCCGTCGAGGACGAGCGTCGTGTCCGCGCCATGGTTCAACGCGGGGTTCGCCCGGTCGAGCCACGTGTCCTCCCCGGCCGCCCCGGGCTGGAGGATGACCGATTGGAGAGGCCCCGAGGAGGGCGACAGGGCGACCTCCCCCGGGAACTGCGTCCACGTGACGTTCGTCGCGGCGTCGGGGCCCGCGAAATCCGCCTGGGTCGTGCTGTTCCACCACGTCGTCTGCGGCAGGAGAGAGGCTGCGCTTCCCGCGATCTGCGTGCCGCTGAGCGCGTAATCCGCGGGGTTCGTGAAGTTCCACACGGCCGTGGTCGTGCCGTCGGGGTTGTCCGTGAGCCACGGGTCCGCGGAGGTCCGCGGGGGGAGGAAGGCGACCGCGGACGTGAGAAGAAGCAGGCTCGCTGCTAGGGCGCGCGCCGAAACGCGGTCCATTCCGTTGGCTCCCCCTTCGCCGGGGAGGATGCGGCCCCGGCTCGGGAATCGAAAAAACGACCCCTTTCCATTCTATATAACAGCGGCCCGCTGGTTATCTCTCCGGATAACAAGGGAGGGAACTGTCCGAGTCCTTGGGCTCGCCGGCGGCCTCAGAACCCGAGGTCCTCGCCGACGAGGACGAGGATGATTCGGCCGGGACGCTCGCGCTCGTAGATCACGAGCTTCCCGATGGAGCTCCCGGTGCCGCCCGCGGCCCGGATCCTCCGGTCCTCGAGGGGGAGCGCGACCTCCCGGACCCGCCGCAGCCCGTCCCCGAGGGTCGGGACGAGCTTGTTGACACCCGCCACCCAGATCACGCGGGGCGGGCCGTACGTGTAGAAGGCCTGGCGGCTCCCGCTCGCGTCCGCACCGATGACCTCACCTGTCTCGCAGATCGCCTGCACGCTCCCGAGGAAGACGTCCGCGTCCACGGAGAGCCTCGCCCGTAGCCGGGCCCGGCGGGCCGGGTCGTTCTCCGCCTGCCACTCCGCGTTCAGGTACCGGTACCCGAAGTCCGGCCGTTTCATTGCGTCCACGAAGCCGATCTCGTTCAGCGTCGTGGAGGTCCCGTGGGCGACGGCCGCGCCCTTCGGGATCCGCTCCAGGAGTTCCGCGAGCGCCGCGACGCGGTCCTTCACGAATGTGCAGGAGACGCCCCGCGCCTCGAGGGCCGCGAACGTCCGCTCGACGCGGCCCCGCTCCTCCGCGGTCAGGGCCTCGGCGTCGGTCTCCATGCGATCGCGCTCCCGCGGGCTGGCGGGC
>Ga0209751_10000429_pt1 | contig 45370 bp, 40 predicted proteins | sample RifCSP13_1_FD_184019 | JGI IMG/M metagenome (GOLD analysis project Ga0209751, IMG submission 184019) | Soil microbial communities from Rifle, Colorado - Rifle CSP2_sed 13_1 (SPAdes) (version 2) | ecosystem: Environmental > Terrestrial > Deep subsurface > Rock core/Sediment | place: Rifle...
GCGCACGCAACGCCATATGATAAAAAAGAGAATGCCCAACACAGTGATGGCGCCCACAAGTCCGAACTCAGCCGAGATGGCCGAGAAAATGAAATCATTGTGCCGCACCTTGAGGAATCGCAACTGCACCTGCGAGCTTTGCCCGTAACCCTGGCCGAGCAATCCACCCGACCCGATACTGATCAGGGATTGCGTCACGTTGTAGTTGGCTCCGTATCTGGCTTCGGGGTCGGGAAAAAGGAAACTGATGACTCGTTGCTGCTGGTAATCCTGCAGGAATGGAAAACCAATGATTACGATCAGCAGGCCAACGAACATAAAGGTGGCCAGATGCTTGAGCTTCAGTCCGCTGGCAAACAGCAGCGAGAACCAGACAGTCATTAAGACAATGGAGGTGCTCAGGTTCGGCTGCAGCAAAATTAATATGGTCAGCCCTAAAGTCAACGCGGCGCTGCGGGCGATCCATTTGAGATCATGCACCGCATCGCGGTTGCGCGCAAAATAATCAGCCAGGATGATGATCATCACAATCTTAGCCAATTCCGAAGGCTGGAAAATGATCAAACCGACATTCAGCCACCGCTGCGCGCCGAAGGCTTCCGTTCCGCCAAAGACCACTATCACTCCCAGAAGGAGTGCCAGAATGACGTAAAGCACGCGGCTCACGGAAACCCAAAGGCGGTAATCCAGGGTGGCTGCAATCAGGATGATGCCAACGCCGGCCAAGGAATACGTGATCTGGCGCCCGAGGATATCGAGCTCAATGAGCTCGGCATTGCCTGCGATAGCCGAGCTGATCATGGCGATGCCGAAAGCAATCAGCACAGCCACGGCGCCGAGCAGCCAGAAGTCGAAATGACGCCAGATGGCGGTTCTCATAGCCCCTATCCTATCTCAGGGGAATTAATAGTGCTTAAAGGTCGGGAAGAGGCTGGTCGATTCGCTTTAGCGGGATGTCGGCTAGCAGGCGCTGGGCACGGCCGTCCTGGGTAATTTCCAGGCGCACGGCGGCGCGGTCAACGTCGACGTGACGCGAGATGACCTCAATGAGTTCATCGCGCAGTGTTTCCATTACGCCAGGCGGCAGTGAGCTGCGGTCATGGATCAAAACGAGCCGCAGACGCTCCTTGGCGGTTTGCGCGCTGCGGTTGCGAGGACTGAACAAGCTGGCCAAGCTACGCATGTTTGCTTCCCACACGGATCATCTTGGAAAGGCGTCCGAATAGTCCTCCAGCACCGTCGGCGCTGGTAAAGGCAACTTCCTGGCCCGCTAGGCGTTTGGCGATATCGCGCAATGCCTCACCAGTTTTACTCTTTTTTTCGAGAGCGATCGGCGATCCGCGGTTGGTGCTAACGATGACGGCTTGGTCATCGGGAACGATGCCAATCAGCTCGACGGCCAGCAGCTCCAGCACATCTGCAACCGCCAACATATCGCCACGCTCCACCATGTCCATGTTAATGCGGTTGATGACCAGCTTGGCGGGGCCTTTTTGCTCGGCTTCAACGATGCCGATGATACGATCCGCATCACGGACCGCCGAAACCTCGGGATTGGTGATAATGATGATTTCGTCGGCCGGCGCGATTGCGTTCTTGAAACCGCGTTCGATCCCGGCAGGGGAATCGATGATGATGAAATCGAAATCTTTGCGCAGCTCATCACAAATGCGAACCATGTCCTTGGGAGAGACCGCATTCTTGTCGCGCGTTTGGGCGGCCGGGATTAAGTAAAGATCCTCCAGCCTTTTGTCGCGGATTAAAGCTTGCCGCAATTTGCAGCGGCCTTCCACCACATCCACCAGGTCATAAACGATCCGGTTTTCCAGCCCCATGACCACGTCCAGGTTGCGCAATCCAATATCTGCATCGATGCAAACGACTTTGTGACCCAACGCCGCCAGAGCGGCTCCAATGTTTGCTGTGGCGGTAGTTTTACCGACACCGCCTTTTCCTGAAGTAACAGTGATTACTCGTGACATTTTTGGCTTTCAGCCACTAGCCTTAGCTATTCCTTCGGCATTCAGCTATTGGCAATCTCCAATCTCTGGTCTCTATCCTCATTAACAAATAACCTATCTTGGGATCCATTCTTCGGCAACCACAGATCCATCTCGCACAAACGCAACCTCTGGCCGTGGTTGCCCGCGTTCTGCGGGCGGTATGGCGATGTGACCTGCAATTCGTAACTGCGTAGGCGCCAAATCGAGTGCGCAAACTACGGCGCTTTCGTCGCCCTCGGCGCCGGCGTGCACCAGGCCGCGCAATCGACCCCATACCACAATATTGCCCCCGGCCAGGATTTCGGCGCCCGGGTTTACATCACCAATCACGGAGACATGGCCGGGATGAGCTAAACGGAAACCGGAGCGAAGGGTTTTCTTCAATAACACTGCCCCTGCATCAAAGGCAATGCCGAGATCTTCTTCCCGTATCTCACCTTCATCAAGATCCGGCTCGGGCTCTGCCTGATGGATGCGCGTCGCCAGCCCCATGGCCTGAGCGCTTTGTTCAGTGAGCGGCGAGCGGCTGACCACTCCCCAAAGCGCAAAGCCTTGCTCGACCAGTTGGTCGCGGAGCCTCCCCATTGCTGCGGCATTGATGTCATGCGCTTCGACATCGAGGATCAATTTGGCGCCTTTGAGGAAATCGCCCTGGCGGTTTATTTCTGCATATAGGGCTTGCTCTGCTTCCAACCAATCGCCGTCGCTAATTGAAACCAGCAATCCCTCGCGAATCCCTTTGATCTGGACTTCGGGGCTCATCGACTCCTCGATTGGCCAGTATAGCATCGGGCGAAATCGACCGCTATCGATTTCCTAATTCAGTATCAATGGCCTTGATTTCGAAATAAGCGTCGAGCACCTGGCGCACAATGGGCGCAGCAACCGTGGCGCCTTCTGTGCCGTTATAAACGAAGGCAATTACCGCGATTTCCGGATTGTCATAGGGTGCGTAAGCCATCGTCCAGGCATGGCTAGGCCAATTGCCGTATACACAGTTCCCTTTTGCGAAAGCAACTTCGTCGCAATATTCCGCCGTGCCGGTCTTACCCGCGGCGGCAATGGGGAAGTCGGCGAATTCGTCAGCCAGAGTCCCAAACTGGACTGCGCCGCGCATGCCTTCCTGCACCTTTTCGATCACCCATGGCTGTACGGCCACCTTTTCACCTGTCGGTCTGCAGGCCCCGATACCGGCAGGATTTTCATATTTTTCGATCAGTGCATCCTGGGTGATGTCCCAACGCTCTTCCGGTTGGAATGATTGGACTACACTGCCTTCACCATCCACGATTTCGCGCAGCAGGGTGGGGCGCATTTGAACGCCATCGTTGGCAATAGTGGTCATCGACATGAGGATTTGTAATGGTGAAGCCAAAACAAATCCCTGGCCCACACTAGAGATGTAGGTATCACCTGTAGACCAGTTCTCGCCTTGATTGCGGCGTTTCCAAGTTGGGTCAGGAACCAAGCCGTCGGTTTCGTAAGGCTGTTCGATCCCTAATGGTTCCCCATAACCAAGGGCGCGGGCGTACGTACCCAGTCGGCAGATACCCAAGCCTTCAGGCACTTCCTCTTGGAAGCCGCCGCCGAGCTTGTAAAAATAAACATTGCTGGAATTCGCCAATCCGCCTACAAAACTGAGCTGGCCAAAACCCGCTTCGTTCCAGTCCACAAATTCGCGGGCGCGGCCTACCTCACCCTCGGTAAAACGCTCGGTGACGATCAGCTTTGCAGGGGTATCAATTATTTGTTCCGGGGCAACCACGCCTTCGTTTAGGGCGCCGACCGAAGTTACAAGTTTGAATACAGAACCAACAGGTATCTCTGCGCCCACCGCGTTGTTCACCAACGGGTGGGTCGAATCAATACTAAGCTGCTCGAAATAGTATTGAGGAATAAAGCGCGCCATGCGATTGTTCTCAAACGTGGGCCAGGAAACCATAGCTAGGACCTCACCCGTTCTCGGATCCATGGCGATAACAACGCCGCTGGTGTAGCGGATTTCGCCAACAAACCGGTTCCAATCAGCGATGTCTTGCTGCAGAATTGTTGCGGCGGCCTGCTGCAAGCGTGTATCAATCGTGAGCACCAAGTTTTGGCCAGGTTGAGGGTCGATAGGCGAGTCGACATCGCGCAGGATTTGGCCACCGACATCGGTTTCTACCACTCGAAGGCCAGGCACTCCGCGCAGGATCTCATCGAAGTACAACTCAAGGCCACCGTAGCCAACCTTGTCACGATTGGGCACGAATCCCTCCGCAACCAATTCTTCTTCTTGCACCGCGGGGATAGGACCCAGGTAGCCAATTACAGCGGCAGTCAGCGACCCTGTTGGGTAATCGCGTACAGGCTCAATTTCCACGCTGACGCCTGGCCAGTCTATAGCGTGTTCTTCAACGGCCAGGGCAATCTCTCTCGGCACATTGCATTGGATGAGCACCGGGTCATAGGGGGAGAAGGAGGTTTGGATGGCCACCATTTCGCGCACGCCCAGATTGTCTCCACAGGGGATCAGCGGGTCCTCGATCGAGCCCAAAGTGACGGGTACGCCAGTGAGTTCAGCGAGTTGGACGATGATCTCATCGATCTCGCCTTGATCGTCGGGGAGGAACGCAGGCGTCACCGCAATGTTGTAAGATGCCACGTTGCGCGCCAGCACAATGCCATTGCGGTCGTAGATCACGCCGCGCGAGGGCGCCAGGCTGATTTGCTCTGTGCGGTTCTGCTCCGCCTGGCGCAGCCAGTTTGCGTGTTCGAGGATTTGCAGATAGAACAAACGCAAGGCGAACACTATGAAAATGAACCCAATGACTCCGACGAACGCGTAAAGGCGCCAGAGTTCCAGAATGGGTTTGGTGTTAGGCTTGGCAATACTGCTCATGCGGGGTCCAGTTCAGGGCTAAGGAATTTGTTGACCTCCCCTATTAATGCATTAATAGGTAAGACTAGGATTAGGTTCAGCAGCATGCTTGGGATAGTAATGAGGTTAAGGATTTCCACCGGATCAATAGGTTGGGCGCTGAGCCACAGGTAGACCATGGTTGTCAGGTGCACCGCTATAGTTCCAAGCAGTGTGGCCGATACCATAGTTAGGAGAGGAACTTGCCAGATCCGTGTGTGCAGAATTTGGCAGATCCCTGCCGCAGCCAGATATCCTATCAACGGAATGTAATCTGGCAATGCGCTTGCATAGCCGATCATCAAACCTGCCGGCAACCCCCAGATCCATGTCGGTCGCGTGCCGGGCCGTAGCATCCACGCAACAAGAACGAGCAGAACCAGGTCAGCTGATCCTTGCAGGAGGTTGATGCGCATCATCAGTGTTACCTGGAACAAGGCGGCTACAAGAAGAAGAAGCAAGCCGACCGCGATTCTCATGCTATTGCAATTCCTGCTCTTCTGGGGAGAGCAATGGAGTAAGATCAACAGGTTGGAAGTTGGTAATGACCAGTACGATCTCCAAACGCGTGTAATCCACCACCGGCTGGACCGAAGCCGTCTGGAACAAGGCTTGCGCTTCTTGGCGCACACTGCTCACCTGGCCGATAAGGATATTCCCGGGGTAGAGGCCGCCAATGCCCGACGTAAATACGAGATCGCCGGCCCCCAGCGCGGCATCTTGGGGGATTAAGGCGATACTTAGATCACCCGTGATGCTTCCCACCAAGACGCCGTCAACATTCGAAGGTTGGAGCCGCACGCTGACTTGTGATGCCGGATCCGTGATCAGCTCGACCCTCGCCGCATTGGCCGTCACCTGGGCCACGCGCCCAACTAACCCTTCTTGCCCAACCACTGGCATTCCGCGACGGATGCCGGCATCAGAACCGACGTTGATCATTACATAATGGAGGAAAGGGCTGGGATCGCGGCCGATCACTTCGGCTGCCTGGTAGGCATTCTCTGGACGCGCACGCGCAAAATCCAGTAACGCGGAAAGCAGTTCAATCTCGGAAACCTGTTGTCGCAAGGAGATAATTTCCGTCTGCAAACTTGCGTTTTCGGCTTGAAGATCTGCATTTTCCTGTCTCAAGCGGGCAATATCTGCGGGTGCATTTAAAAAATCTTGGACAGCCTGGAACCGATCATAAAGCCAGGTCTGCACTCCTTGCACGGGTCTCAAAACCGTGTTGAGCAAAGGGCTTAGGTAACCACCCAGCGCTAATAAGAGCAGACCGGAAGCCAGCAGTACTAAAACGACTAGTTGATAGGGATTTTCACCCAGGGGTCTTCTCATCGATTGACCGCAGCAGTTTATCTCGCCATGCCCCACTTTGGCTACAGGCGGATTCCGATAACCCGCTATTAATCCAACTGCAGCAATAGGTGCTGATAGGCGTCAATGTCTTCCAGGACCAGGCCGGAACCGCGGGCCACGCAGGTCATCGCATCGTCGGCGACCCAGCAGCGGATGCGAAGTTCTTCGCTAAGGCGCTGATCGAGGCCTCGCAACAGGGAGCCGCCGCCGCACATGCAAATTCCGTTATCCATTACGTCACCAACCATTTCAGCCGGCACATCGTCAATCGTTTCCCTGACTGATTGGACAATCGCATCTACCGTTCCCGATAAGGCATCACGTATTTCGATCGAGGAGAGATCCAGCGTTTCGGGCAGCCCGCTAACCAGGTTGCGTCCACGAACCGACATGGTTTTTTCCTCTTTTAAGGGGAAGGCTGAGCCGATCTTGATCTTGACCTGTTCGGCCATGCGTTCGCCGATCAGGATGTTGTATTTGTTGCGAATATACTGCAGGATGGCCTGATCCATTTCGTCGCCTGCAACACGGATTGACTTTGAGGTAACAATTCCTCCCATCGAAAAAACGCTGACCTCGGAAGTGCCTCCACCGATGTCTACGATCACGGTGCCGCCTATCTGGTTTATTGGCAGCCCCACCGCCAATGCAGAGGCTGTGGGTTCTTCGATCAAATAGACCGCACGCGCTCCCGCCAACAGGGCGGCATCGTTCACCGCTCGCTTCTCAACCTCTGTAATACCTGTTGGAACGCCGATCACGACACGCGGACGTGGCAGGGGTACGATGCTCTGCTCGTGGGCCTTGCCAATGAAGTAAGCCAACATTTCTTCCGTAATTTCGAATTCCGAAATCACCCCATCTCGTAGAGGGCGGACGACTAATACATTCTTTGGTGCCCTTCCTGCCATTTCTTTGGCTTCACGTCCGACCGCAATGGGCCGGCGACTTTTCTTTTCGACAGCCACCCAGGAAGGCTCGTTGATTACGATACCTTTGCCGCGGACAAAAACCAGAGTGTTGGCGGTGCCCAGGTCAATACCAATATCCAGGGAGAAAAATCCCAGGATCCAATTCAAGGGGTTGAAGGCCACATATTCTCCGAGGATTACAACAACGCTGAGCGATTCAAATGTTCCAGTTATCGTGTGCTAGGGATTTTAGAGGAATTCTGCGGATCTGTGTACCTCGCAAACCGCCAGGATTCCCGTAGAGGTAGGAAATTTTACCCAAATTACCATTTTCATGTGGTAAAGGTATAATGCCAGCCACTTTGGTTGCGGAGGTGCAACGGCTAAAAACAAAGGTAACGAGGGAAACAGCGCATGGCTCTGGCGCTCCGCTGAGCGCTAGAGTGACGAGGCTGAGGGTTTTCACTGCAAAAAGTGAAATAGCAGTCTAAACGACTGTAAAAATCGATCAAGCAACGAGCCACGCTCTTTTTTTGAGTGAGGCGAGTAAGCAAATCAGCGGATGCCCTCCGGGAGGACCGCCCCCGACCATTTCCCTCCAGATGAAGGCGCTCCACAACGCCGCGCGGGCAACCGGGCGGACAAAAGGAGCGACAGCGGCTCATAAAAGTTCTACGGAGGATCTCCTCATGTGTGGAATTGTTGGATACATCGGGCCGCGTGATGCCACACCGATCATCTTGAATGGCCTTAAGCGCCTGGAATACCGCGGGTACGACTCGGCGGGCATCGCCGTGCTGCAAAACTCACATATCGAAGTCCGTCGTGATGCCGGCAAACTCGATCGCCTAGTTTCCCTAGTTGACGAAAAACCGTTGCAGGGGAAATTAGGGATCGGCCACACGCGCTGGGCTACCCATGGCGAGCCCAATGCCCGTAATGCGCATCCCCATATGGGCGCCACAGGTGATGTGGTGCTGGTTCACAACGGCATCGTTGAAAATTACCTGGAACTGCGAGATGAGTTGCAGGCAGAAGGGGTTAAGTTCAACTCAGACACAGATACTGAAGTCATCGTCCACCTGGTGGAACGCTTTCTTTCTCAAGATGGAGACTTGGAAACCGCAGCCCGCAGCGCACTGCGCTTGCTTCAAGGCCACCATGGCGTCGTCATGTTTAGCGCTAGGCATCCGGATCGGATCGTCGCCGCCCGCATCGGCAATGCCGGTGGGGTTGTCGTAGGCTTCGGTCATGATGAGATGTTCCTGGCCTCGGATTTGCCTGCAATTCTAGAGCATACGCGCGAAGTAGTTTTCCTTGAATCGGGACAAATGGCCGCTGTCACCCGACAAGGTCTGTCGCTCAGCGATTTGAACGGGACGCAGCTTGAATATCATGTGGACTCTGTCCCCTGGGATCCGATTGCAGCGGAAAAAGGGGAATACCGCCACTTCATGCAAAAAGAAATCCACGAACAAGTGCGCTCGCTCACGGACACGATTGCCGGTCGAGTCGATTTCGAAAACGGCAGAATTTTGCTGCCAGACCTCCATCTTGACGAAAATCTGGCGCCCAAGATTGAGAAGATCTTCATCATCGCTTGTGGTACCGCAGGCTACGCCGGAATGGTGGGTAAGGTGCTTATCGAGCGCATCGCCCGTATTCCGGTCGAATTCGATATCGCCTCGGAGTTCCGGTATCGTGACCCTCTGGTTAATGAACACAGCGTGGTGCTGGCGATCAGCCAATCTGGCGAGACCGCAGACACACTGGCTGCCATGGCGGAAGGCAAGAAGCGCGGGGCAACTCTGTGGTCCATTATCAATGTGATCGGCTCGCAAGCTATGCGCATCTCGGATGGCTATATCTCGATGCAGACAGGACCCGAGATCGGGGTGGCCTCCACGAAGGCCTACACCGCCCCGCTGGTGGATTTGTACATGCTGGCGATCTTGTTAGCGGATTTGCGCGGAGTAATCGATGATTCACAACGGCGCGAATTGGTTGCCGAACTCAGCCATGTGCCGGACTGGGCATCTGCCTGCCTTGACCGCGAAAGGGAAGTCATGCGGGTTGCCGAGGCGCTCAAAGACATCCAGCATTGCCTGTATCTCGGGCGCGGCATCAACACTGCGACAGCTTACGAGGGCGCGCTGAAGTTGAAAGAGATTTCGTACATCCACGCCGAAGGTTATCCTGCCGGCGAGATGAAGCACGGACCTATTGCCCTGATCGATCCGGAGATGCCCGTGGTGGCCATTGCCCCGCGTGATCCATGGCACGAAAAAATGATCAGTCAGATCGAACAAGCGAAGGCGCGGGGTGGCAAGGTTGTCGCAGTTGCAACTGAAGGCGACCCACTGCTCCCTTCTCTGGCGGATTACGTTCTGTGGGTGCCGAAAACGCCCTGGATGCTCAGCCCGGCCATCTGCGTTATCCCCCTGCAGTTGCTCGCTTATCATATTGCCAGCCTGCGCGGTTTAGACGTTGATCAGCCGCGCAATCTAGCCAAGAGCGTGACGGTGGAGTAGGCGTTTTACTTGCCTAGTATTTTCTCGCCCGCTTCGATTGCCACGGGCAAGATGTTCTGAGGCGGCGGCAACGGGCAGGTAGCAAACTCGGTGAATGCGCAGGGGGGATTATAGGCAATGTTGAAATCGATCACCACCTCGTCGCCTTCAGCGATCTCGGTAGTCAGGTAGCGCCCTGCGCCGTAGGTAGTTTTGCCGGCTGTCAAGTCCTTGAATATAATGTCATAGGAGTTATCGTCCTGGCGCTCAGCGTCCAGGCGATACTCATTGCCGTCCAAGGTAAACGCCAGAGCCGCGTGCATGGTCACCGGCCGCTGGATACCTACAATGTCATCGATCATGAATTGTCGTGGTTCGGGGTAAGACTCGATCTTCGCCTTGACTCGAAAACGGGCGTCGGGATCGTACCAGACACAACCCTTGAAGTTGCCGCGTACAGGACTCTGCGGGTCCCAAATGCGGAGGGCCAGATTGCCGGCCCGCTCAATTACCACCATACGGATATCTTCGATGAACAAGTAATCCGGGTCGCCGCTGGTGTCGACCTTCAATGCGGTGGCTGCGTTACCCAGTTCGTAGTTGTTTATCCGCATAGTAACCTCAGGCGATTTAGTGACCGTTACATGCCCGTCGACAAGCGTGAATACGCCGGCATGCGCCGGAGCGCGTTCAGGAAGCACAATCGGATTGCCCGGGTCACTCCCGAAAGCGTTATCCCCATCTTTCAACCAAAAGAGCCCGGCCAGGGAGAGCCAGCCGTACTCACGGCGCAAGTTGGATTCGCGGGTTGCGCGAAAAAGGCTCAGGTGCTCTAGAAAGCTCATTGTGTGGGAATCAGAGGTGAATATTGTAAGTTAAAGATTTTCAAATCATATGCAAATCCCGCAGCTTTCTGCGGGATTTGCATTTTTAAGCCGGCATTGAATCTAACGCTTCGCCGGTGAACTGCTTCGCGAAGGCCTCAGTTCCTCAGCCCATCGTTCCACTTGTTTGCCAGCCACGTCGCGAGCGCCAAGGCCGAAGGCCAGCGCAACTGCAACGCCAACAGCACCGAGCAGAATGCCGAAGGCCAAATTTACAATGTTGGGCGCCACTCCTAGTTGTTGTAAGGCGATAGCAATGGCAAACACTATGATCGCGATGCGAGCCAAGTTGGCCACTAAGGCGGCTTGTTGCCCGCTTGCGCTCAAAACCACTTCGCGTGCTAGATTCGCCAGATAAAGTCCGATGGCGAAGATCACCAAAGCGGCAAGGGCCTGGCCGCCCCAGACGGTGAGGTTTGTGATGACCACACTAAGGGTACCTAAACCAAGCAGGTTGGCCGCTTCAGCAGAGGCCAGCAGCATCACCGCGACCAGCATAATAATGCCGGCGATCTCGGAAAGGGTGGGTTGTCCCTTGCGCGGCTTTACTTCGAAGCCAAGCCGCTTTGGCAGAGTGTCGAAGCCGATCCCCGCTAATACGTTGGTCACTAGCCCGGCCGCTAACTTGCCAGCGATATACGCCACGCCCAGCACGAGTAAAGCGCCAAAGAAGAAAGGCACAGCGCTGAGAATCGTGGTGAGCATGAGCACCGCAGGCCCAGAAATCGCCTCCAATTCCAAAGCGTTGAGTGCCGTGATCACAGTAGGTATTAGGACCAGGATGTACATGATGGTGCCGATCAACTCGGAAAGCTGCTGACCCTCAGTGCTCACACCTACCCGCTGTCCAAACTGATCCACATTGGCCCCTGCCAGCAAGTTGGTCACAATGCGGCGCACGATGCGGGCGATGAACCAGCCTATTACCAGAATGAGCCCGGCAGCGAAGATCTTGGGAATAATCGCCAAAATCTCATCCACCACACCCTGGACCGGAAGTATCAGGCCACTCATGCCCAAGGCGCTTAGAACAGCCGGTAAGAAAAGGAGCCAGACCAGCCAAAAGATAGCATCGGAAAGCGATTCCCTCACTTGCTTTGGTTTTCCTTTGATTTCCGCCTCGTCCCTCAAGCGCTCTTCAAAACGAGTTGCCAGCAAGGCACGGTTGACTACGAACCGAGCAACGCTGGCGATGATCCAGGCTAGTGCAAGGATTAAAACCGCGCCGATGAGTTGGGGAGCAGCTGCCAGTAACTGGTTGAGCAGCCCGCTGAGTGGACCGGAGATGTCAGTGAGTTGTAAGGTCTGGAAGAAGGCTACCCAGACAAACAGCATGATCAGCCAGAACACTCCGGCGCCCACCCAACCCTCTATGTTAGGCCGTTCTTCGGTTTCGCCTTCAGGTATGGTTCCCTGCAGGCGGTCTATCAGTTGCGTCCTTTGCAGCAATCTGCGCGCAAGAAAGCCACCTATCCGGGCAATGGCCCAGCCTCCGATTAGGATTCCCAGGGCGATCAAGAGGTTTACTAGCCCTTGGGTGGACTGTCCAAAAAGCTGATTCAGAATTTCGTCAATCATTTCACCTCCTATTTGATTGAATGTGGTCGCAGATCTGTATCCGCGACAGGAGAAAGCGGGGCGGGGATTTTTCCGTGAAAGGCCAGTAAATAGACAAGTCTACCGATTCACAATCGATAGACTTGCTAAAAGCTTTGCCTATGGAAATCCCCTTAGCGAATCGGCGCTCGTTATTGTAACATGAACAAGCGACCACGGCCGATCACCTGTTCTATTTTTAGCCCGCTAACTCGAACCTCGCCGTAAAATGTCTTAACAATTCTGGTGCGTAGGTCATGCGCATTCCCTTGATATATGCTGTTTTGGCTTTGATTGTGCCCAGTATCTCGGCAACGTAATCCAGGTGACTTTGGGTGTACACCCGACGTGGTAATGCGAGCCTGACTAACTCCAATGGCGGGTATTCCCATTTTCCGTTGATTTTGTTTCCAAACGCGACTGTGCCGAGCTCGACACCGCGGATACCACCCTGGAGATAAAGGGCAACAGAAAGTGCTTGCCCCGGCAACTGATCGCGCTGGAGATGAGGCAACATGTCCGCTGCATCGATGTACACAGCGTGGGCGCCTGGCGGCTCGATAATGGGGATACCCGCTTCCCGCAGACGGGCTGCCAGGTATGCGGTTTGCGCCAGGCGATAAGCTAAGTAGTCTTCCTGCAGAGCCTCCCTCAAGCCAACAGCCAGCGCGTCTAGGTCGCGGCCCGAGAGGCCTCCGTAGGTAGGGAAACCTTCGCGCAGGATGAGCTCAGCCTTCACGCGCACGAACAGGTCATCGTCGTTCATGGCCAGGAATCCGCCCATGTTAACTAGGCCGTCTTTCTTGGCGCTCATCGTACAGCCATCGGCCAGCGAGAAAATCTCGCTGGCGATCTCTGGAACGGATTTCTTTTCATAGCCTTTTTCACGCAGTTTGATGAAATAGGAGTTTTCCGCATAACGGCAGGCGTCGATAAAAAACGGGATGCCGTGTTTGTGATAGACCTCAGACACTGCTTTTAGGTTCGCCAGCGAAACGGGCTGCCCGCCGCCAGCGTTATTGGTGATCGTCATCATTCCAAAAGGAATATTTTCAACTCCGGTTTCCTGAATCCATTTTTCCAGAGCGTCCACATCCATATTCCCCTTAAAATCGAGGATGGCTTGTGGGTCATAGGCCTCTTTATTAACCAGGTTCACCGGCTGACCGCCGCGGGCGCGGATGTTGCCTTCAGTAGTGTCGAAGTGCATATTCGAGGGCACCTTCTGGCCGGACTTCAACAACACGGCGCAAAGGATATTTTCCGCGGCGCGGCCTTGATGCACGGGCACGAAATGCTCGAATCCAAAGATTTCATCAATGACGTCTTTGAGCCGATAGAAGGAACGGGCACCTGCATAAGCTTCATCGCCAAGCATTAATGCGGACCATTGCTCCTGGCTCATCGCCCCCGTCCCCGAATCCGTCATCAGATCGATGTAGATCTCATCAGAGCGCAGACCAAAAACGTTGTAGCCGGCGCGTTCGAGCGCTTTTTTCCGTGCCATCTTATCGATCAGGCGAATGGGTTCCACCATCTTGATGCGGAAAGGTTCCGGAACATATTGGCTCATTCAATCTCCTTGAAAGATGGGAGGACCACCAAAGTATAATCCCCGCGAAATGCCCCTTGAGATCGTCTCGCTAACCCTCGGACCCGCCCAAACCAACAGTTATCTTATAGCAGCTTCCGGAGCTAAGGAAGCGGTGTCAATTGACCCGTCTTGGGATGGCCATATTATCTTGGATGTGGCCAAACAGCGCGGCTGGCGCATTACCAGCATATGGCTCACGCATGCGCATTTCGACCATTTCGGAGGTGCGGCTGCGGTTGCTGATGGCAGCAGTCCACCACCTCCGGTAGCGCTCCATCCTGACGATTATTGGCTGTGGCGGGAAAATGGCGGGGCTGCGGCTTACGGGTTGACTTTCGATCCCGGACCAGAGCCCACCATTGAGCTTGCCCACGGGCAAAAACTATATTTAGGTAGAATTGAATTCGAGGTTCACCATGCGCCCGGGCATACCCCTGGGCATGTGGTGTTCTATTGTTCCAGCGAAAATCTGATGTTCTGCGGTGACGTGATCTTTCAGATGAGCATCGGGCGCACCGATTTTCCGCGCAGCGATCATCGTAACCTAATCGAAAGTATCTACCGGGAAGTTTTGAGTTTGCCAGATGATACGCGCTTATTGCCGGGACATGGTCCGGAAACCACTGTAGGGCAGGAGCGGGAGTTCAATCCATTTCTGCAGGAGTGAGATGCTGACCGGGCAAATTCATAGGGTGTTTCTATAAGGCGCTGTGGGATATTTTGAGCATGCTAAACTTGGGATACTCAGCAGTTGAACTGATGGGTTGAAAGAAAGGGCAGCAGTGCAACCGGCTGCCCTTTCTGAACGTTGGCCTTATCCTGGCGTTTTTACTCTAGCGGATATCGAGGAAGGTGCAACCCGATGTAAATTGCAGAGTAAGCCCATATCCAGTGGAGCCGATCGAAGGTCCACTAAATGTCAACGTCAGTTCCGTTGTTCCCGCACCAAATGAGTTTGCGGTGGGATCGCCGAGCCAACCACTGGTGATAATGGCAGGCGATACTTCATATCCGCTCCAAATAGCAGTGCCATTTACGCTGATCGATTCCAGATTGCCATTTCCGCCCGGCCAGGTAACCGAAAGAGCGGAGAGTTGCAAACTGCTGCCCGAGTTGCTGAGATCCCAGCGCGCCGTGGAACCCGAAGTCGAAAAGCCCGCAGCGGCAACCTGAATGCACATGCCCTCACCGCCGCCGATGTCTGATGGCTCGGACGGAACTTCAGGTGGGGCTTCCAAGAACTCTTCGGCAGATTCCGGGGTGGCGGGAATTGTAGAGATTCTTTGGTAGGTGCTGCTTTCAAATGGGGCAAGCCCGGCTGTGTTGATCACGAGGGTAGTTTCGGTGCAGGTGTAAGGAAATTCGCCAGTTGACAGACCCAGCCCTTCAATAGGGAAAGACATCGATGTTTCTGAAGTGGTGAGTGTTTCAACAAAGCTCTCCGATGTGCTTGCTGAACTGATTATTCCTTCCACTGGGGTGCGGATGGTCCCAGTGCTCACGCCAGTCAGGCTGACAGTCGCCGGTTCGTCAGCGACGATCACGGTACCGCTGTAATCGACCGGAGTGAAAGTGGTATTACCATCTGCAGTAACCACCAATACAAATCGCCCAGTAGCGTCGACGAGTTCCATCGGGGAAAGGATAATCTCGAGATTGCGTCGAATCTCGTCGGTCCCCTGTTCCCAGGTTCCTACCAGGCAGCAATCCATGGAGGCTGACTCCGAGGAAGTGAAGCCGAGCTCTAATTCGGATCGCGCGCTAATGGAGGCGGAAGGAGGCGCGGCTGTGAATAAGAGCACGCGCCGTGGGTCTTCGTCGCAGCCGCTGAGGTAGGTTAATGGGATTTCGGTATAGGCGCCGGGAAGCGGCGGGCGCCAGGTATCCCTGGATGGGTCTCCGCCGGGCGTTCTGGTGATCTGATATTCGCGGCCAGTCTCGAATGTGAGCAGGTAACGCTGTACGATAAATGCGTCCGTGGAGAGGGAAAGGTCTCGACCGCTACCCATTGTAAAGAAGTTCTCCGGAAGGAAGTATGGGTTGCTGGGCCAATTCCCGCTCTCCCTGTGTGTGTCCATAATTTCGCGTTTCAAATAGGCCTGGCCGAATTCGTGGAAGATCGTCTGCATATCGCCATAACTGGCCAGAGCAGCAGCTTGGGAACTCTTCGAGTCGCCGTTGGCTGCCAGTGTATCCAACAGATTCATCAAATACCCGTTGCCGAATCGGCCGCCGAGATATTGGAAGAATATGCCGTTCTCATAGCTCATGTCCATCAACCACATATGCACGGAGTTAATGTCAAACCTTCGCGCTGCGCGATGTTCGAGATTAGATGATGGATAGACAACATTGCTGAAATACTCAGCCATCCCCTCTTGATACCAAACCTGTGCATCGGTGCCTAAACTTCCTATTCGGAATATTTCAAGACAGTGAAATATCTCGTGAGCAATGGCTTGTTTGAACTTGTCAACATCCAAGCGGCCATTCACTGCCCTGGGAAAAACGGAAATCGGGCAAGGTGCTGCCCCGTGGGTGCTTAGGTCGATGCTTGGAACCGAAGCGGCAAAATTCCATTCGCTTTCTAGCAAAGTGAAAATTACGTTGATGCTGCGGATTTCGGATAGCGGATTGTAAGCATCGCGGCTATCCCTCAATGCTTCAACGGCCGCTTCGACATATCGAAGGAAGGTCGCGTCACCGCGGCGCTCCTCGGGGTAATACACACGGTACTCGTAACCGCCCGCTTCAAATGATCGGTAAAGTAAACAAACCGGAGGATCCTCAACATCTTCCGGGAAACCTTCCGCCCAGATGCTTGTACAGAGGATTTCATCCCGGGCTGGAGGCCTTAGCATGCTATGTCCTGAATTAGCTGCGCTACCTTCGGGCGCAGCATAGCGATCCATTCGCTCCTGGGGTGGGGCAATGATGTTCATCAACCGGGCGATCTCTGCTTTGGCTGCTTCATTAGTCGAGGTTTGGTAGAGCTCAGCGGCCATCGCCGTCAGGATATAAGCGCTTTCGAATTCAACGGTCTCGCTGGCAAAACTCTCTTCCATGCTTGTTTCCCCAGCCATGATGCGTAACGCAGAGATGATCCCATCTTCAAGAGAGATCTCACCCCCTTCGACCTGGCTGAGCATTAAATCGTTGAACACTGGCTCTGGTACGGCAACCTGCACTTCCTCCCCCTCGGCATTTATAAGCGTGAGGAATTCACCTGGTGGCTCCGACGAAGGAACTTGAGCATCCGGTGATGTTTGACAGGCGGCGGTGACTAAGAATAAGAAAGACGCAATGAAAAGGCCAGTTTTGCGGGGCATTCCTCTCCCATCTAATGACGAACTTTAGTTTGTTTTTATCATAAAACCAGCGTGCGAGAATCATTTGTGATCTGCATCCGATTTTCGTCTGGTCGATGACTCATTTCGCAAATTCGCTGGCCCGCGTCTCCCGCAGCACAGTCACCTTGATCTGTCCGGGGTATTGCATTGTCTCTTCGATCTGCTTGGCGATGTCGCGCGCCATCCGCGCCGCTTCCAGGTCGTCGATGTCTTCCGGTTTGACGATGATGCGCACCTCCCGGCCGGCTTGCAGCGCGTAGCTCTGCACCACGCCCTTGTAAGAATTGGCCAAGTCCTCCAACGCTTTGATGCGCTTGACGTACTGCTCCAAACTCTCGCGGCGAGCGCCAGGGCGCGCACCCGAAATTGCATCAGCAGCCTCCACGATGACGGCTTCCACGCCTTCCTGCTCGACTTCGTGATGGTGGGAGGCGATGGCGTTGACGACCAGCGGATTAACCCCGTATCGCCGGGCGAATTCAGCGCCGATGGCAGCGTGCGTTCCTTCGGTGTTGTGATCCATGGCCTTGCCGAGATCGTGCAGCAAACCGCCGACCTTGGCGAGTTCGATGTTGGCGCCCAATTCAGCCGCCAAAACGGCTGCGATCCGCGAAGTCTCAATCGCATGATGTAATTGATTTTGACCGTACGAAGTCCGGAACTGTAGCCGCCCCAGCATTTTGACAATCTCTTTATTTAAGTTGGGCACGCCGGCATCGTACACCGCCTGTTCACCAGCTTCAACAATCGCTTTGTCTACTTCTTGCTGTTCCTTTTGAAGCGTTTTCTCAATGCTTGCGGGATGAATGCGCCCGTCCACTACCAGTTTAGCCAGCGCGCGGCGAGCAACCTCGCGCCGAACGGGGTCAAAGCTCGAAATCGTCACTGCCTCTGGCGTGTCGTCCACGACCACATCTACTCCGGCTGCTTGTTCGAAGGAACGGATATTGCGGCCATTGCGGCCGATGATGCGCCCTTTCATCTCGTCCGAAGGCAGCGGCACCACCGAAGTTGTGCTTTCAGCGACGTGTTCGGAAGCGACACGCTGGATAGCCAGTGAGATGATGTTGCGCGCTTTCTTTTCGCCTTCCTCGCGGGCCTCACCCTCGATCTGGCGCATGATGCGCGCCATATCGGAGCGCGACTCGCGTTCGACTTCGTCCATCAGTACTTTGCGTGCCTCGGCGCGCGTCATCGAAGAAACGGATTCAAGCCGAGCGACAATCTCCTTGCGCTTTTCTTCCAGTTCATTGTCTTTTTTGTCCATGGCGCTTTGGCGCTTGCTCAGACTTTGATCGCGCTCCTCAAGTCGTTCTGTGCGCTTATCAAGCTCAATGCGTCGCTGGCGCAATTGGTCGTCTTCGCGGCTGAGATCCTTGCGTTTGCGATCGATCTCGGTTTCGGCGCGCTGGCGTACTTCCAAGGCTTCGTTTTTTGCCTTCAGCTCAATGGTACTGGCTTCTTCTTTGGCCGCCTGGATAATACGGTCGGCCTCTGCCTTTTGCTGGCGCCTGGCGTTTTCCACCTGAAAATGCTTCACCGCATATCCGATACCAGCCGCCAGGATTGCGACCCCTATTAGAATAAGTTGACTGTTTTCCATTTGGCATCCTTATTAAGTTTCTTGGCGCTTATTTTGATTTCAGTTCATTCCAGGCTTCTTCACATACGTCGAAAACAATTTCATGATCGAAACCGCGGCGGGACAAGTGCGCGCCCAGCTTGTTGCGAAAATCAGGCCACTCGAGATTGCTTAACTTCGTGGCTTTTCGCCGAGCTGCCTGGCGGGCCAATTTAGTTTCGTCCAGGTGCGACAAGGCTTGATCGATAACCTCGTCTGGCACGCCTTTTTGGCGCAGCTCGGCGCGCAAAGCAAAAGCGCCTCGCGGTCGGAAGGCGGCGCGGTTTTCCACCCAGTGGTGCGCAAAATCCGCGTCGTTCAAAAGATTGCCGCGCCTCAGCCGCTCAATGACGTCGGTGATCACCGTTTCCTCAACTTCAAACTTGCGCAGATTTCGCTCGATTTCAGCTTCGGATCGGGGACGGTAACTAAGGAAGTTCAAGGCTCTCTGGAACGCTTTTTCCGCCTGATCTCGTTCCTTCAGTTGCCGTACTTTCTCGACGCTGAGCCGCTGGCCGACCTTGAGCCAAGCCGCCACTATCTTCGCAAGGGGGAAGGCAAAATTTTCATCGAGATAGATATTCACCCGCTGGGGATTCCGCTTTTGCTGCTTGATGGCGGTGATCGTCGCATCCATAGTTAAATAAAAACAGCCGTCTTCCGCCTGACGGCCACGGCTGTTGTCTGCTGCTTGAGGTATGCAAGAACCAGCGCCTGGTATGACGAAAGACTCGGCGCTACTTGTCTGTGTTGTTTTAGCGCAATTCTAGAAGCTACTATCCTGCGCTATGGTTCTGCATGTTTTCCAGCGTCCGGTAATTTAAGCCGGACCTTCCAAGTTTGTCAGCTTTCAACTACCGCGGCCACATATGAATGGCCGGGGGCCGAGTTATTCTTCCTGCCCGTCCTCATTACCGCCGAAGGTAACTATCGGCTGGGCTTGGGCGCGCACTTGTGCTTCGATCTCGGCCGCCAACTCATTATGCTCGCGCAAGAACGCCTTTGCGTTCTCGCGCCCTTGTCCCAAGCGCTCTTCTTTATACAGGTAATGAGACCCGCGCTTGGTGATGATTTCTGCCTGTGTCGCCAAATCCAGCAGGTCGCCGGATTTGGAGATGCCTTCATTATACATGATGTCGAATTCAGCCGTCCTAAAGGGGGCTGATACCTTATTTTTGACCACACGCACACGTGTACGGCTGCCTACCGTGTCCTGTCCCTCCTTGATGGTTTGAATGCGGCGAACATCCAGGCGTACGGAGGCATAAAACTTTAACGCCATGCCCCCGGAAGTGGTTTCCGGGTTACCGAACATCACCCCGATTTTTTGCCGTAGCTGGTTGGTGAAAACGACGGCCGTGTTGGTCTGCTTGATGGCCCCAGAAAGCTTGCGTAACGCCTGCGACATCAGGCGAGCTTGCATGCCCATGGTGGCGTCTCCCATATCGCCCTCGATTTCGGACCGAGGCACCAGGGCAGCTACCGAGTCAACGATAACCACATCGACGGCGCCCGAGCGCACCAGCGCTTCAGCGATCTCGAGCGCTTGCTCGCCGGTATCCGGCTGGGAGATCAGTAGCTTCTCAATGTTAACGCCGCAACGAGCGGCATAGTTTGGATCGAGGGCATGCTCCATGTCAATATAAGCCGCCGTGCCCCCCTTCTTCTGTACTTCAGCCACGATATGCTGGCAAATAGTCGTTTTGCCAGACGATTCGGGGCCAAAGATTTCAGTTACCCGGCCGCGGGGAATGCCGCCGACGCCCAGAGCCATGTCCAGGGATATCGATCCCGTAGGGATCGCTTCCACGGCCATGCTGGATGATTCGCCCAATCGCATGATGGAGCCTTCGCCCCATCGCTTTGTGATTTCATCCAGGGCATGTTCGAGAGCGTGTTTTTTTTCTTCCGCCATAGATGGTCCGATGTGTGTGTGGGAGTTTACTTTATTTACCTTTGGTAAGCAATGTAAAAGACGAAAAGTAGTCTTGGCCAGCCATGGCGCCATACTCGACCACTTCAGCCAAACGTCCCTAGATTTACGGTTCGAATCTACCTTTTGCCGCCCTCTAAGTCGGGTACCATACAGTGTGAGAGTATACCTTCGCGTCGTGCATCTATTGGCCCTGGAGGAGCATCCATGTTCGATTTGAGAAAAGAAGCGCTGGAATATCACCACCTAAACAACAAACCCGGCAAGATATCGGTTACACCTACCAAGCCATTAGACACCCAAAGGGATCTGGGTCTGGCCTACACACCAGGTGTCGCCGAGCCTGTCCTGGAGATAGAGAAGGATCCCGCCACCGCTTATTTGTACACCTCCAAAGGAAACCTGGTTGCTGTAATTTCCAATGGCACGGCCATCCTCGGGTTGGGTGATCGTGGGCCGCTCGCCTCTAAGCCAGTGATGGAGGGGAAGGGGGTTCTTTTTAAGAAGTTCGCCGATATCGATGTATTCGATATCGAGGTGAATTCCCACGACGTCGAAGAAATCATCAAAGTGGTGGCTGCTATTGCGCCCACCTTTGGCGGCATCAACCTGGAAGATATCAAAGCGCCGGAATGTTTCGAGATCGAACGTCGTCTCGAAGATATGCTGGACATCCCCGTTTTCCACGATGACCAGCACGGAACAGCGATTATTTCTGGCGCCGGCCTCCTCAACGCGCTTGAATTAGTAGGGAAGGATATTGGCAAGATCAGGATCGTGATCTCCGGTGCGGGCGCCTCAGCGATCTCTTGCGCCAAGATGGCGGTGTTGCTAGGCGCCAGGCGAGAGAACATCACACTGGTAGATAGTAAGGGCGTCGTATACGAGGGCCGCACAGGGGGGATGAACAAATACAAGCAGGAGTTCGCCCATAAGACGGAAGCCCGCGATCTGAAGGATGCAGTCAAGGGCGCCGATGTGTTTTATGGACTTTCAGTAGCAGATGTACTCAAGCCCGAAATGGTCAAGACCATGGCGAAGGATCCGCTAATTTTCGCCATGGCCAACCCGAACCCCGAAATTCCCTACGACGTCGCCAAGGCGGCACGGCCAGATGCCATCGTAGCCACCGGCCGCTCTGATACACCCAACCAGATCAACAATGTCTTGGGCTTCCCATTCATTTTCCGCGGCGCACTAGATGTGCGCGCCACCCATATCAATGACGAAATGAAAGTGGCAGCGGCACACGCCCTGGCCGATCTCACTAAAGAAGATGTTCCAGATTCAGTTCTGCGCGCCTATGGCATCGAGTCTCTGAAATTTGGCCGGGAGTACATTATTCCCAAGCCATTTGATCCGCGTGTGCTCCTGTGGGAAGCGCCTGCAGTGGCCGAGGCTGCCATGCGCACCGGTGTAGCCCGAGTGAAAGTTGACATTGAAGAATATCGGCAAGCTTTAGCCCTGCGCCAGGGCAAGGGGCAGCAAGTACGTCAGTACTTTATGAACAAGGCCAAACTCTTGCCAAAGAAGATGCGCATCGTTTTTCCGGAAGGCGAGGAGACCAAAGTTATCCGCGCCGCATTACAGATAGAAGAAGAAGGCATCGGACAGCCAATCCTGATTGGTCGTCCAGACGTGATTTCAGCAGAGATCAAGGAATTGGGCCTGCGCTATGATCCAAAGGTCATTGAACTCCAGAAATTTGACCGCCTGGAGGATTACATCGTTTCTTACTACGGACAGCGGCAACGACGCGGTGGCACACTGGCCAACGCAAAGAAGCAACTTCGAGACAGGAATGTCTTTGGCGCCATGATGGTGAAGCTGGGCGATGCCGATGCCATGGTCTCCGGGCTTACGTTTGAATATCCCGAAGTAATTCGGCCCGCTTTGCAGATCCATCACACCGCGCCCGGTGTAAAGCGCGCCTCAGGCGTGTACATCATGATTGTTGATGAGCGCGTTTACTTGTTTACCGATGCCACGGTCAATATCGATCCGAAAGCAGAAGACCTTGCAGAGATCGCCATTCTCGCCGCAGACTTTGCCAGACAACTCGGGCTGGATCCGCGTGTGGCGATGCTTTCCTTCTCTAACTTCGGTAGCACCCCGCACTTGCTTTCCGACAAGGTCCGCAAAGCTGTTGAACTGCTGCGCGAACGTGCGCCCAAGATGGTTGTCGACGGGGAAATGCAGGCTGACACTGCCGTGGTGCGCGAAATCATCGAAAAGCGTTACCCATTCAGCAAAGTTAAGGAGGCTAACGTTTTGGTCTTCCCGTCATTAGAAGCCGCCAATGTTAGCTATAAGCTGCTCAATCGCTTGGGCAACGCGCAGACGATTGGTCCCATCCTCCTTGGATTGGGTGCTCCCATTCAGGTCATGCAGACTGGTGATGAGGTGCGCGACATCGTGAACATGGCGGCCGTGGCTGCCCTCGACGCAGCCGAGCGCAGACCTGGCGGAAACAATAGGAAGCTTGCAGCGAAACCGAAGGTGTCCACGAAGGCCAGCGTGAAAACAAACGGTAGAGCAAAACGCAAGGTGCGAAATTGAAACGGAATAGGGACGGGTTTCATAACCCGTCCCTATTTTTTTGCGCATTTGAATATTCCTTTTGCCTGATTAAAATTGAAGAATTGTGATGGTGAAACATTCGCTTCGCGTTCTATTTGTGTGCCTTGGGAATATCATTCGTAGCCCCTTGGCTGCGCGACTCTTTGAGCGCGAGGTCAAGCAACGGGGATTGGACGGTAAATACGAAGCTGACGCCGCCGGGACTGCTGACTATCATGTCGGGCAGGAACCTGACCCCCGCATGCTGCGCACGGCGGCCAGGCGTGGCTTTAATTACACTCATCGAGGCCGGCAAATCGAGCCAAACGATCTCGATGAATTCGACTTGATCATTCCCATGGACCTTGAAAACAAAGCCGATGTAGAAGCCTTGGTTCGAAAGGCGGACCAGCAGGCGAAGATCCACTTATTGCGCGAATTCGATCCGGACGCGCAAGGCGCAGTTGCGGTTCCAGATCCCTGGTACGGTGGGCCGAGCGGCTTTGAAGACGTCTATGACATCATCGAACGTAGCGTGCGCAGTTTGCTCGACACACTTGAATCGGGCGACGCAGCATGATTCCGAACGCGGTAATGCGTTGGTTGGCAAAGGATGGTCATGGCAAAGTGGCCACCAGGCAACCTGTGGCTGGGGGCTGCATCAACAACGGGGCCCGACTCGAAACTGAAACCGGCTCAACCTTTTTTCTTAAGACGAACACAAACGCCCCAGAAGATATGTTTGCACGCGAAGCCGAAGGCTTGGTGGCGCTAAAAAGGGCAAATGGCCCACGGGTTCCTGGGCCGCTGTTGTGGGATGCTGAATTCATCTTGCTTGACGATTTGCGCCCGAGCGGCCGCGCGGCAAATTATTGGGAAAACCTTGGCAGACAGCTCGCGACGCTTCACCAAATGACGAACCCTCAATTTGGTTTTGAGCATGACAATTACCTGGGAACCACGCCACAGCCCAATCCATGGACTGATAATGGTTACGAATTTTTTGCTGAACACCGACTAGGCTACCAAACCCGCTTGGCTCGTGATAATGGGTTGCTAACTCGCGCAGAGTCTGCTGAAATAACCAAGCTTGCCGGCCAATTGCCGCAACTTGTTCCTCCGCAAACTGTGTCGCTGATTCACGGTGACTTGTGGGGTGGCAATGCCATCAACGATGAGCGCGGGCAGCCAGCCATCATCGACCCGGCTGCCCACTATGGATGGGCCGAAGCCGAGTTGGGAATGACGGTATTGTTCGGCGGGTTTCCAGCTGCTTTTTATGATGCGTATATGGGCACGCGACACCTTGAGGAAGGGTGGCAGGAACGGCTGCCCATCTATAATGTATATCACCTGCTCAATCATCTCAATTTGTTCGACGCCGGCTACCATTCGCAGGTAATGGGGATCGTTAGGCAATTCAGTTAGGTGGCGTATGGATGCACTTGCAGATCCCTATCTCAAAAAGGCCACGTTATGTGTCGATGCAGCTCGCCAACTTCCGCACGATGCTGCCAAAATGTTGCTTAGCAGCATCAACAATGCAGTCGGAACCAGGCTGTCGACCATTCAGGACTTCGAAGCTTGGATCAAGTCGCTGGAGCAGAAAGATATGCCGATCATCGATATGGCAGCCAAGATGCTGGGCATTGAAAGCAACCATGAAAAGCAAAACAAGTAGTTCAAATAGATCACAGATTACGATTATTGATACGTTCCCTGACTTCGAAGAATTCTGGAAGGCGTATCGCGCCAGACCGATTGAGGCTCAAATCGATAGTTGGGTTTTCGAATACATGGGGAAGTGGCCTTATTTTGCTTAGAAAACAAATCGGTCAATACGAAGGCGAAAGGACAGACTGGAGAAAGGTTGCAAAACAACGCATCTTTCCAGCGTTGCCAGGCAGAATCCGAGCCATGCGGTTGGCTAGAAAAGGGTTACTAGAGGGGATCAGGGCCGTCTTCCGCCGGGCTCAACAGCGGTTCAGCCATCCGGAGCTGCCGATTGTTGTTATCTACGTCGGCATTGGTTTGGGAGCGGGCTGAGCGACTACTTATCGTGGTTCCCCCGCCATTCTTTTTGGCTTAGAGAACATTGCCGAAGAAGGTTGGACAGATACTCCAACGCTTAGAGGATTGATAGCCCATGAGTTTAGCCATCTTCTCCATGGCTACTGGAGGCAAGAGGCTGGGAGGCGATTTAGATCGGGACCTCTATGGCAACTTTATGTCGAAGGGTTTGCCGACCGATGTGAGCGCCTGCTTAATTCGGAGGGCACAGCGCACGTCTCCCAGGGATCGGATGATTGGGAAGATTGATTCTGTGAAAACCGACGTTGGCTTGCCAGAGAATTCTTGAGGCGATCTGATAAGGGTGTCGACATCCGTCCCTTTTTTGGTTCCTGGCTTCAAATTCGAGGACGCAGTCAAACAGGTTACTTCCTGGGTAGCGAGATTGTCGCGGAGCTTGAGCAGGAACTTTCATTCGAAGAGATCGCCACCCTAGCTGACGTGAGTAAAGTAATGACAAATTTCTTGCTAAAGTATTCCAATTCAGGGTGAATAGGCTGGTACTTGAAACCATCCATGAATTCACAAGGATATAATTTCGCTCATGAAAAGGTCAATTTTCATCCTGGCTAGTAGCCTGTTCTTGTTGGCCGCTTGCGGTGTGTCGCCAACAGCGGACTCCGAGTGCGATAAGGCTCAGTTTGTCGACCACGTCATCGTGGATGTTCCAGTTCAGCAAGGCACCACAGTAATGCCCGGGACCCTATTCACCAAGACTTGGGAAGTGGTGAACAACGGAAGCTGTAACTGGATCGCAGATTATGCATTGGTTCATTCCGAAGGGGATGCCATGGGCGTGGCGGATGGGGAGGTTGCGCTGCCGTCGGTCGTATCTCCCGGCCAAACCGTGGACATCTCGGTGCCGATGGTGGCTCCGCTTGCTGCAGGCAGCTACGCAAGCGAGTGGATGTTTCGCAATGCTGACGGCGAGATTTTTGGCGTAGGACCAGAAGGCGACCGTCCGCTGACAGCGGAAATCGTGGTTCCCGAATTACCCGAAGGGGTAATCTATGATTTCAGCCAGGTAGTCTGCCTGGCCCAGTGGCACAGCAACCGCGCCACTTTCCTGCCATGCGAAGGTGAGGACGACGAGGAAGGAATTCTAAATGGGTATGTTCGCTTGAATGCAGAACCCGCCATTGAGGGCAGCACACGCGACAACCCTCCGGTGATTGAAGTGAAACCCAACAATCAACCGAATGGCTGGTTGGCAGGTTTCTTTCCGTCAATCACAATCCGAGACGGTGACCGCTTCCTGGCCACAGTTGGCTGCCTCGAAGAGTTCCCCGATTGTTCTGTGATCTTCCGTCTGGACTACGAACTGGAAGATGGAACTCATGCAACACTTTCCGAGATCCCTCAGGTCTTTGATGACGAGCCAGGTGACCTCGATGTGGATCTGTCAGGTCTTTCCGGCCAAAACGTTACGCTGGTATTGGTGATCCTGGAAAACGGGGGTCGATCTGTCGAAGCGCGTGGCTATTGGCTGGACGCCCGAGTCGAAGGGACACGCTAGAGTCTGAGATATAAAGATCACTGAGAAGCGCCAGCAATGGCGCTTTTTTAATTTCTTTTCGATGATCTACGAACCTTAAAAGATTCATGCTCTCCCCAACATATTGCGCCTGGTCACAAGCTACCCCCAGGCCTTGTCCGTGAGTTTTCGTGGATGGGGCAAAAAGGCTTGCTTCAGTGGCAGGACTTGTACTATACTGTGGCAGATTGTGGGATGAAGTGGCAGAAAGTGGGACGCCGGAATTTTGCCGGCGTTTCTGCCATTAATCCGCAAGATAGAACTTATGTTCCTGGGCGAGTATCGTCACTCCGTAGATCAGAAAGGGCGGCTGACTCTGCCTGTCCGCTATCGCCAGCTGCTTGAAAACGGCGGTTATATCACGCAAGGTCTCGATCGAAACCTGATGGTTTGGCAATCCGACTCTTTCGAAAGACTGGGCAAGCAAGTCTCTCGCAAGAGTGTCACGGATCCAAGCGTGCGAGAATTCAGCCGCGTATTTTTCGGCGACGCGGAGCGCATCGAATGGGATGGCAGCGGTCGCATCCTGATCCCGCAATTCCTGCGCGAGCGGCATTCATTGAATGGGGAAGTGATCATCAAAGGATCTGGCGATTACTTTGAAATTTGGGAACCGGGACAATGGTCGAAACAAATGGCGAATCTAAACAAGGCGCAGGACAATGCCGGCTATTTCGCCAAGCTTGATTTGTTCTTAAACGAAACCTGATGCGCGCTGAGGAGACTGCGCCCGCACATCAGCCTGTTCTTTACCATGAAGTACTTGAAGCACTCCGCCCAAAACCTGGTGCCCATTATTTGGATGGCACTGTGGGTGTGGGCGGCCATGCCCGCGGCCTCCTCCACGCCAGCTCTCCCGATGGTGAGTTGGTGGGTCTGGATGTGGACTCGCAAGCCTTGGACTTGGCGGCCCAGCGGCTTGCGGAATTCGGGTCCCGCGTAATCCTACGCCACGGCTCCTATGGGCAGCTGTCCGAGTATTTAGCGGCTGTTGGCTGGGATAAGGTCGACGGCATACTGCTGGACCTGGGCGCGTCATCGCTCCAGTTCGACCGACCCGACCGCGGTTTCTCCTTCCAATGGGAGGGGCCGCTGGACATGCGCTTCGATCCCAATTCGCCGCTTACTGCAGACGAATTGGTCAATAAGTGGCCTGAAGCCGATTTGAAGGACATTTTGTTCCGATATGGCGAGGAGCCGAAAGCCCGGCGCATTGCCAGAGCGATCGTGAAGGCCAGGCCTCTGCTCAGCACAGCGCAGTTGGCCGATGTGGTCACCAAGGCCGTCGGAGGGCGCCGCGGCGGAATTCATCCGGCGACGCGCACCTTTCAAGCACTGCGCATCGCAGTGAACGGCGAGCTGAAAACTTTGGAAGCCGCGTTGCCGCAAGCAGTGGCATCGCTAAAACCTGGAGGAAGGTTGGCAGTAATTTCCTTTCATTCCTTGGAAGACCGGGCGGTGAAACTCTTTTTTCGCCAGGAGTCACGCGATTGCATATGCCCGCCTAGTCAATTGGTTTGTACCTGCGGTCACAAGGCGATCATCAAGGAAATGGCGCGGCGGCCAATTCGACCCACGCCAGAAGAAGTGAGCGCTAACCCACGGGCGCGCAGCGCCAAGCTGCGGGTTGCGGAGAAACTGGAAAACTGATGATGACCATGGCATACCCTTTGCACCAAGTTTGAGGCAGAGGCTACGGAGATGCTGAAGAGATCGAAGGAACTCATCCAGGCCTATAAGGAAACTCCCTGGCGGCGCCAGATGCAAATGATCAGTTTCGTTGCCGGCGTCGTGGTGGTGCTTGCCTTGATCGCGGCCGTTTACTTGAACATCACTGCCCGTTCCGCTACCACAGGCCGCCTTGTTCAGCAACTCCAATCCGAGCGCGCCGACCTCGAGCAGCACATCGAAGACATGCGGACTCAGTTGGCCTTCATTCTCTCTGTTGAGCAAATGCAAAAGCGCGCCGGTGACCTAGGTTTCAAGCCCGTAGCTCCCGCTGCCATTACGTATGTGGCCGTGGCCGAATACCGGGGTCGACCGGTTGGCGTCGAGTTGGCGCCGCGTGCTGGCCGCGAATTCGGCCCGGACGCACCTCTGCCGGCGGCCTATACCAATTCATTGTTCGATTGGCTGGCTGCGCTGTTTGCCGACCTGGGAGGTTATTAATGCCGCGCGAACATACCTGGCGTTATCTCACCATGGCAGCCGGTTTCGCCTTTGTCGCCTTGGCCATTTTGTTCCGCGCCTACTTTATTCAAGGGAGTCCTGAGGCTGCCGAATTCCTCAAGCAGAGCGAATACTACAGTCGCTTGTTTAAGACTATTTACCCGCCCCGGGGCGAGATTTACGATCGCAACGGCCATCTGCTCGCTGGCAATCGCACGGTATACGAGATCGGCGTCGAACTGGAATCCGTTCAAGATCCAGAAGCCATTGCTTTTGCACTTAGCAATATGGTAGGCACCGACTACAACGAGGTATTGCAAGATATCAAAGATTTCATTGCACTGGGGGCCGTTTATGGAATTCTGGATGATTATGTTCTACCTGAGAAGATAGACTTGTTAAGAGCCTACAACGTGAACCTGCCGCCCGAGGAAGAAGGCTCTTATCACTGTTCCAATGATCCTGTGTTAATCGCCTTGATCTGTCGACCGCACCTGGCGCGCAGCTATCCCGAACGCGATTTGGCGTCAAATGTGCTGGGTTTCGTCACTCAGGATAGTAACGGAAACTTCGGCGTAGAGCAGAAATATCAGGAATTGCTTGCCGGAATTCCCGAAGACATTTGGGTGCCCACGGACCCCAACCGCGTACAGGAACTGCCAGATGTTCCTGGTGGTGCTAGTTTAATTCTTACCATTGATCGCGAAATCCAGGCCATGGTAGAGGATGTGTTGGACGAAGCCATCGCCCGGACGGGATCTGAATCCGCTACCAGCATCGTGATGGACCCGCGCACTGGTGAGATCCTGGCGATGACCTCCACACCGCGTCTGGATCTCAATGATTATCAGCAATATGTCAAGATCTACGATGACAACAATCCCTTTAACCGCGCCACCGGGGAGATTTATGAGCCCGGTTCGATTTTCAAAGTGGTTACGATGGCTGGCGCCATCGATCTAGGGCTTGTAACTCCCGAAACGGTTTTCAACGACACAGGTATTTTCTATTACGGCGGTATTGCTATCCGTAATTGGAACGGGCAGGCTTGGGGCGAACAAACCATGCTGGGCTGCTTGCAGCATTCCCTGAATGTTTGCCTGGCATCGGTCGGCGAGAAATTAGGCGCTGAAAATTTCTATCATTACGTGCAAGCCTTTGGCTTCGGCTACCCGACGGGCGTCGACCTGTTCAATGAGGCCTCAGGTCAACTGCGCTTGCCCGGTGACCCACCGCTATTGGCATGTACTGGAGAGGATCAAGATAACTGCCGCGAAATCTACTGGACGGATTCCGATCTGGCCACCAATACCTTTGGTCAAGGCCTGGCCGTAACGCCCATGCAAATGGTCACTGCCACAACGGCTTTCATCAACGATGGCCGCATGGTGATCCCACACATGGTTAAAGGGGTGGTTCAAAATGGCATGCAATACAACATTCCCCCGCAGTACGCGGGAACTCCCATCTCTGCTAAAACCGCCCATACGATGGCGGAGATGCTGGCAGATTCGCTCGAATACGAATCTTCTCTTGCCTTGGTTCCCGGCTATCGCCTTGCAGGTAAGACGGGTACCGCGCAAATTCCAGACCCCAACACAGGTGTCTACGACCCCAACCAGACCAATACCTCCTTTGTGGGCTGGGGACCGGTTGACGATCCCAAGTTCATGGTTTTCGTGTGGCTCGAGAGGCCTGAAACATCCATTTGGGCTTCCGAAACGGCTGCCCCAGTATTTGCTGATATTGTGGAGCGCCTGGTTGTTTTGATGGATATCCCGCCTGATGACCAGCGATTGGAAATGGCGTCCCAATAAGATATGTTGACTATAGCCGATGTGGCAGAAGCGATAAGTGGCCAGCGCCCGGAGGGCGTTGAGCAGCCGATCACGGGCGCCGTCCACGACTCGCGCAACGCCCAATCCGGCATGCTTTTCGTTGCGTTGAAAGGCGAACACGCCGACGGACACGATTATGTGGCCGACGCCTTCGCCAAAGGGGCCGTATTAGCCTTGGTGCAACGCGAGATGGCTGGCGATTTTCGAATACTCGACCTTCGCTCCGGCCGCAAACCCCCCGCATTCAAGGCCCAGTATCCACTTTGCCTGCTGGTCGATGATTCTTTACTGTCTCTCCAGAAAGCGGCTTCTTTCTGGCGCCGTAAACTGAACCTGCGAGTAATTGGCATAACCGGCAGTGTAGGCAAGACAACGACGAAAGAACTTGCCGCCGACGTGCTCTCTCAGCGCTATCCGACGTTTAAATCCATCGCCAATCTCAATAACGAGATCGGTTTGCCACTCAACGTCTTGTCGATCACCGAGAATCATGAACGCGCCGTGCTGGAGATGGGCTTCTACGTCCCCGGCGAGATCGCGCTGTTAGCCGATATTTCATTGCCTGCTATTGGCATGCTTACAAATATAGGCACTGTTCATGCGGAACGAGCAGGATCCCAGGAAGCAATATACAGCGGCAAAGCCGAATTGGTGCGCGCTTTACCCAAAGAGGGCGTCGCGATCCTAAATATGGATGACCCGCTGGTAAGGCGCATGGCAGGTGAGACGCAGGCACGCGTTTTCTTTTACGGATTGGATTCCCAAGCTGACTTGTGGGCTGATGAGGTCGAGGGCATGGGACTCCATGGGGTTCGCTTCCGCCTCCATTACGCAGGCGAAACCCTCCATGTCCGAATTCCACTGATTGGCAGGCACTCAGTGCACACCGCTTTACGCGCGGCCGCTGTCGGCTTGGTCGAAGGTTTAAGTTGGGGCGAGATTCTGGCTGGATTGCGCATAGGCAATCCCCAATTACGTTTGGTTGCTGTGCAAGGCAAGAACGGCTCAATCCTGCTGGACGACACCTACAACGCCTCGCCCGAATCAACAGTCGCTGCGCTGAACCTGCTCGAAGAATTAGACGGGCGAAAAGTCGCGGTCCTCGGCGATATGTTGGAACTTGGCCCTTATGAAGAGCAAGGTCATCGCGTGGTCGGTAATCTCGCGGCCAAAGTGGCCGATGCCCTCATCACCGTTGGGCCGCGGGCGCGCATTATTGCAGAAACGGCAAAGGCCGCAGGCTTAGATGAGAATGCGATCTCTCAATTCGACGATAGTCAGCAGGCGCTTGATTTCTTGAAGGGCTTATTGTCGAAAGGTGACGTGGTGCTGGTCAAAGGATCGCGCGCGGTGCAGATGGAAAAGATCGTCCCCGAACTGGAGGCGCGGCAATGACTGGCGGACCGACGGCCTTCGTATTGGCCGGCATCAGTTTCGTCCTCACGGTCATTTGGGGTGGACCGTTGATTCGCATTCTGCGCAGCTTGAAGATCGGCGACAGCATTCGCTTGGAAGCCCCGGAGCGCCACGCAATCAAGGTGGGCACGCCCACCATGGGTGGCATCATGGTTATCTTGCCCGCGCTGCTTGTCACGATCCTCATGAACGCGGTCCCCTTGATTGGCCTTAGTGGCATCGGCCGCTCGATTTTGGTCCCAATGGGCGCCATGATTGTCTTTGGAATCTTGGGCGGGGTCGACGATTTCCGCAAACTGGCGCAACGCCAAACTGGCGAAGGGATGCGTGCGCGCACCAAGTTTATTTTGCAAATATTGCTCGCAGCTATATTAGCCTACGCACTCAACGATGTATTGAGAGTGCCTGATCTGTATTTACCTGGTTTTCGAACCGAGTTCAATGTTGGGCTTTGGTTCTTACCCATTGCCATTTTCATAATCGTCGGCTCGGCCAACGCCGTAAACTTTACCGATGGTCTGGATGGTTTAGCCGGACTAATCTGTGCAACAGCTTTTGCAACTTTTGGGGTGATAGCGCTCATCCAAGGTCAGGTATTTTTGGCGCAATTCTGCTTCGTACTAGTCGGCGCGCTGTTCGGCTTCCTATGGTTCAACGTTCACCCGGCGCAATTGATCATGGGTGACACCGGTGCGATGGCATTGGGTGCTACCTTGGGCGTTGTAGCCTTGATGACTGGGCATTGGATTCTGTATCCCATTATTGCAGTGATTCCCACGGCTGAAATCGTGAGCGTCGTACTGCAAGTGGCTTCTGTCAAGCTTGCACGCGGGCGTCGCATCTTCAAGATGACGCCGATTCATTTGCATTTCGAACTTTCCGGCTGGAGCGAAACTCAGATCGTTCAGCGCTTCTGGTTGGTAAGTCTTTTGTTCGCTATGGTTGGCGTCGCTTTGGCTGTAGTTTGATGCTATGGACTGGAAAGGTAAGCGAGTGGTGATCGTTGGAGCAGCACGGCAGGGGACGGCACTGGCGGCCTATTTGGCTACCCACGGGGCGCGTGTCCTCCTCACTGACAGACGCACCCCCGATCAACTTCAAACCGCGCAAGAGGGCTTGCGTGACCTGCCAGTGGAATGGCACCTAGGCGGGCATCCCGTTGAGATTCTGCAAGGCGCGGATTTGCTCTGTCTCTCCGGCGGCGTGCCCAGCGATATCCCGCTGGTCACGGCGGCCCAGAGTGATGGCATCCCAGTGTCTAACGATTCGGAGATTTTTTTGGAATTGGCGCCATGCCCTGTTATCGGCATCACCGGTTCAGCAGGCAAGACCACAACGACGTTGCTCGTGGGTCGCATATTGAAAGCCATGGAAGGCAACGGCATCCGTCGTGCCTGGGTTGGTGGCAACATCGGCAATCCGTTAATTCGTAGCGTCGATGAAATGCAGGCGGGCGATCTTGCTGCCATAGAGCTTTCAAGTTTCCAGCTCGAATGGATGACCCGCGCCCCGCGCATTGCCGCCATCCTAAACATCGCGCCCAACCATTTGGATCGGCACCTCACTATGGAAGCTTACGTGGCCGCCAAACTGCGCATCCTGCAATTCCAAAATGCTGACGACGTCGCGATCCTCTACCGCGATGACGACGCTACTTGGGCACTCTCCGCGCATGTAAAAGGCATGTTGTCTTCATTCGGGCAGTCTCCCTTGCCGATGGGGGAAGTGGGCACATACCTGCGCAACAACGAGATCCGGTTGCGTGATCACCGGGGCGACCAGGCAGTTGTGCCCTTGTCCTTGATTGAGTTAATCGGCGCGCATAATCTGCAAAATGTTCTGGCGGCCTGTGCCATCGCTGCTGCCGCCGGCGCCTCTGCCGAAGCCATGCGCGCCGGCGTGCGCGGCTTCCGCGGCGCGCCGCACCGGCTCGAGTGGGTGCGCACAGTGAATGGCGCCGATTGGTACAACGACTCGATTGCCACTGCCCCCCAGCGTGCTGAAGCGGCCCTGCGCAGCTTCGAGCGCCCGATGGTGCTCATGCTCGGCGGGCGCGATAAGGGATTGCCCTGGGATTCCCTGGCAAAGCTGATCCGGCAGCGTGTTCATCATGTTGTCGTGTTCGGAGAAGCTGCGCCCATGATTAGTGGCGTGCTCCAGCGTGTTGCCCCACAATCGAATTTGAGCCGAGCGGCCAATTTGGCGGACGCAGTGTCTTCAGCTTCTAAAGCTGCACGGCCGGGAGATGTGGTGCTCTTGTCTCCAGGTGGCACTAGTTTCGACGAGTTCGTGGATTTTGAAGATCGTGGTGAACACTTTCGCCGGTTAGTGAACCTATTATGAGTGAACAGACATTTGACTTTGACGATATCCAGATCGAAGAACGGCCTGCGCCACGCGCCGGGCGCGCCCGCGGGCCTCGTCGCAAGCCACAGGTCTGGCCGTTTCTCGAGCTCAATCTCGACGTGCCCTTGATGTTGACCACATTTACGCTGCTAATTTTCGGCGCACTCATGGTGTATTCGGCTTCCGCAGATTTCTCATTGGTGAATTATGGCGATCCAACCTATATGTTTCTTCGCCAGTTGATGAATATCGGCATTGCGCTGGCCGCCGCTTTGGCGGTTTCGCAAATCCATTACCACTTCTATCGGAGATATGCCGTTCCGATGATGGCGCTGGCTGCAGCGGCCTTGTTGGCTGTCTTGGTTGTCGGTGAGGTTCGCTATGGCTCAACCCGCGCTTTGAGCGGCGGCTCCTATATGCCGGGCGAATTGGCCAAAGTGGTCATGATTGTTTATCTGGCTGTTTGGTTGTATTCGAAACGCACCGAGCTAACCAAACTTACTTATGGCTTGGGGCCACTTATCGGCATCGTCGGCGTCGTTGCCGCGCTGATCTACATGCAGCCCGACATCAGTGCTGCGGCCACCATTGTAGCGATGGGTGGCATTCTATTTTTCCTTGCGGGTGGCAGCGTAAAGCAGATCGCGCTGGTACTTGCCGGCGCACCCGTTGTTGTGTTTCTACTCATGCAAGTCAGTCTGACGGCCCGCGCTCGCGTCAGCGATTATCTAACGGGCTTCCAAAATCTCACGCAAGCCAACGATCACGTCTTGCGCGCATACGAAGCCTTCGTGAAAGGCGGTTGGTTCGGTGTCGGCCTGGGGCAGGCGGAAACCAAACTCACCGGGTTGCCGGTGCCGCCTACAGATTCCATTTTTGCTGTAATCGGTGAAGAGCTTGGCTTACTGGGCGCGTTATTCGTTGTGCTTCTATTCGGCTCGGTCCTGTGGCGGGGGCTCACCATTGCCCGCCGTGCGCCGGATATGTTTGGGTCGCTGTTGGCAGCTGGCCTGACGCTGTGGATCACGTTGGAAGCCCTCATCAATATGGGAGTAATGGTTGGCCTGGTTCCCTTTGCTGGCAACGCTTTGCCGCTGATCAGCTATGGGGGTTCTAGCTTACTGGCGACTATGGTTGCCTTGGGAATTTTGATGAACATTGCTCGCGTTTCGCGTACTCAGCAACAACAGGAAGAGAGGATATTGGATGCGACTGCTCGTGGCCGCCGGAGCGAGCGGGGGTGGGGTTTATCCCGCGCTCGCCGTGCTTCAAGAGTTGTTCGGTGAAAAGACATCGGGCGATGAAGACTTGGAACTGCTCTGGGTGGGTGGCGAAGGCGGCATGGAGGAAGACCTGGTGAGCCGCGCCGGTTACCAATTGCGCACGCTGCCCGCCGCGGGTCTGCATGGCGTCGGCCTGCTGCAGCTGCCTCGCAACTTCATCCAGCTCGCCCGCGGCTACCTCGCCGCCCGCCGTCTCCTGGGCGAGTTCAAGCCCGAAGTGCTCTTCTTCACCGGTGGCTTCGTCGCCGCGCCCGTGGCGATAGCTGGCTTCCGTGTGCCAACATTAGCCTTCGTGCCTGACATCCAGCCGGGCTTCACTCTCCGCCTGATCGCCCGCTTTGCTGATTTTATTGCCGTGGTGGCCGAGGAAACTCGCCAATTCTTTACCAAATCAGAACGCGTCCGAGTAACAGGATATCCGCTCCGCTCTGAGTTCACCCGTTGGAAACGAGCAGATGCAATCAAACATTTTGATCTTGAAAATGGCCTTCCGACTCTGCTGGTGTTCGGCGGTAGCAAGGGGGCACGCTCGATCAATAAAGCACTCATTGGCGGCTTGCGGACGCTGCTACAGGAAATGCAGATTATCCATGTGACCGGACTTGGAAACTGGGAAGCGGTTGAAGTCGCCATGAAATCCTTGCCGGCTGATCTGGCCGGCCGTTATCACGCCTTTTCATATTTGCACGGCGACATGGGAGCAGCTTTCGCCGCCGCAGACCTGGCTGTCTGCCGCGCAGGCGCTTCGACACTGGGCGAGCTTCCGCAATTCAGCCTCCCGGCCATTTTGGTTCCGATCCCATTCCGTGAACATTTGCAGCATGTGAACGCGGCATATCTCAAGGACCGCGGTGCTGCCGAAGTACTGCCGGACGGAGAGATGCAGGGTTCGCTGGTGGATGCCATCCTCGAACTGGTCCATGATCGCCAACGCCTGCGCAGGATGAGTACGGCAATGTCCGCGCTGGCCAAGCCTAACGCTGCGACTCACATCGCCGAATTGCTGCGTAACCTTGGCACGCCATCCGGCCGGAAGGTGGGGCGCGCATGATCGCCTTGAACACCCTGTTTTACGCGCTGGTGATCGTGTTTGCCATCATCGGTTTCCTGCGCGGCTGGTCTAAAGAATTGCTCGTGACCTTTAGCTTGGTGCTGGGCATTTTTGTGATCACGGTCGTTCTGGAATTCATCCCCTTCATGAAACCCTGGCTGGATGACGGCGGCCCGGCCCGTCATTTCACTGCCCGCGCTTTGATCATGATCTTCTTTGGCTTTTTCGGTTACCAGGTGCCTAAATGGCGCCGTTTATCGGACACGTTGATGCGCGAAAAGATCCAGGATTCGTTATTAGGCATCCTGGTCGGGGCTATCAACGGTTATTTCCTATTCGGCTCGCTCTTGTATTACTTGGATCAGTTTCAATATCCATTTCCTTGGGTCACTGCACCCGGTCCGGATTTGCTGAACATGATGGCTTACATGCCTCCCGCCTGGTTGGGCGTGCCCGCGGTTTATTTTGCAGTCGCGGTGGCATTTACTTTGGTTGTGGTCGTGGTGATATGAACGCGCGGCAGACGACTCACTTCATCGGCATTGGCGGCACCGGGCTTTCTGCCATCGCCCGCGTGCTGGTCGAACGCGGTGAGCATGTGACCGGCTCCGACCTCGAGGATTCGGTGCTGGCGAAATCACTTCGCCAAATAGGCGTGACCGTAAACATCGGGCATTCTGCATCCCACGTGAACGGCGCCACGCGCGTTATCCGTTCCTCCGCCGTGGGCGAGGATAACGTCGAAGTGCAAGCGGCTCGCCTCAAAGGTTTGCAGGTGTTCAAGCGCTCCGAATTCTTGGGAGAGTTATTGGCTGGCCAGCAAGTCATCGCAGTCGCCGGTTCGCATGGCAAGACCACCACCACGGCCATGATCGCCTGGATGCTTACTGCGTTGAACCAGAAGCCTGGTTATATCATCGGCGCAGTGGCTCAAAACCTGGGCAACAATGCCGCCGCCGGGGCAGGGCGATTATTTGTGATTGAGGCGGACGAGTATGACTATATGTTCCTTGGTTTATCGCCAAAAATCGCCTTGGTGACCAATGTTGAACATGATCACCCCGATCTGTTCCCCACAGCGGGCGATTTCCAGTCGGCCTTTGAAAAATTCGTGGACCGTCTGCAACCAGACGGTGTCCTGATCGCCTGCAGTGAAGATCCTGGTGCGTCCGAACTGCTCACCTATGCCAGGTCCATTGGCGGCCAGATTCGCATCTATTCGCAAAGCCATCCATTCTCTGATTATTGGATGAAAAACCTTAAACCTGCCGAGGCCGGCGGCTATTCATTTATCGCCATGCATGGTTCAAAGCAGTTGGCAGAGGTAAAACCGAAAGTCCCCGGTTTTCACAATGCGCTCAATGCCTTAGGGGCCATGGTTGTTGCGGATCTCCTTGGTCTTTCAGTTGCTGAAGCCGCCATGGCTCTCTCTGATTTCCGCGGCGCAGGGCGCCGTTTCGAAGAGCGCGGCGAAGCCAACGGAATCCTTATCGTGGATGATTATGCCCACCATCCTACCGAAATTCGCAGCACGCTATCCGCTGCCCGCCGGCGGTATCCCGGCCGCCGTCTCTGGGTGCTTTGGCAACCTCATACGTATAGCCGGACACTTTCCTTGCGAAAAGACTTCGAGCTGGCGTTTCAAGATGCCGATCACGTGATGGCTACTGAAGTGTATGCATCGCGCGAACAACAGCCTGCCGGATTCGATATGGCATCCATAGCTGCATCTATTCAGCATCCTTCCAGCCAATTCGTCCCGTCATTAAATGAGGCGCAGGACGCCCTCCTTCGCCAGTTGCAGTCCGGTGATGTGTTGATCGTCATGTCTGCTGGGAACGCGATCGATCTGAGCGTCGAACTTTTCGATTCGCTAAAAGAGATGGAGGAGGAACATGGCTAAGCCAGACAGTAAAAGTTTTGCAACCAATCCTTTTGTTGTTACTTCTCAACAGTCCGAGAAGGCCAACGCGCCCAAAACGACCGCGAAAAAGGTGGCTGTTCACATGAGCAAGAACATGATCACCAGAGAAGTATTGAACAAGATCATCGATCGCGTGAAAAGGATCTGAGATCCGAAGGATCTAATGCTAGTGATGGCTCCCGTTCTTCCGCTGGACGCGTTGCGCTCTGCCTTCGGCAAGCGCCTGCGCGAAAACCAGCCGCTTGCTCGCTATACTTCGGCGCGCATCGGCGGCTCCGCTGATGCGCTGGTGGACATTGCTACCAGTGATGAGTTGGCCAAGGCAGCCGGGACTTTATGGGATTTGGATTTGCCGTTTCTCGTACTGGGCGGCGGGTCTAACATGCTGGTTAGCGACGCGGGAGTACGCAAGGTCGTTCTGTTCAACCAGGCCAGTGCAGTGCATTTCGAAGAAGAGAACGATCAGCCCACCGTCTGGGCCGAATCCGGCGTCGGCTTGGGCGTCATCTCCCGCCAGGCGGCTGCCAAGGGCTTGGGCGGCCTGGAGTGGGCCGCGGGCATCCCGGGCACCATTGGAGGAGCCGTCTTCGGCAATGCCGGTGCTCATGGTGGCGATATGTCCAGCGTCTTAGAGGTGGCAACGATCTTGCATCGGAACATGGGCAAGAAGGACTGGAGCGCCCAGGATCTGGCCTATGAATACCGCGGTTCCTGGCTGAAAAAACATGCGGGCGATGCGGTTGTGCTCAGCGCCAAATTTGGGCTGGCTAAAAAACCCGAAGCCCAGATCCGGGTGCAAATGGATACCTTCCTGGCTTACCGGCGCCTGACCCAGCCGCCCGGGGCAAGTATGGGTTCGATGTTCAAGAACCCGCCCGGCGACAGCGCCGGTCGTTTGATCGAAGCGGCTGGACTGAAAGGAAAGCGAATTGGCAATGCGCAGGTCAGCCCACTGCATGCGAACTTCTTCCTCAACCTGGGAAACTCTCGGGCTGCCGATGTTTACGCACTTATCCAGGAGGCTCGGGCCGCTGTGCTCCGGGACTTCGGTGTTGATTTGGAATTGGAGATCGAACTGGTCGGCGAATGGCCGGCTGAATGAGAACAATGGCCTCGAAAAAGTTGAACGTGGCAGTGATTTTTGGCGGGCGTTCCGGCGAACATGCTGTTTCGCTGGTTTCGGCCAAGTTCGTTCTATCCATGCTAGAGCAGAAAAAGTACTCGGTGACTCAGATTGGATTAAGCAAGCGAGGCGCCTGGTGGGTGGGCGAGGATGTGCTTCAAGCGTTGGAAGCCGGAAATTTTGGCTCGCTGATGCCGGCGACTATTTTCCCCGACCCAACGCGCCCCGGTCTGAAGCGCATTGAGGAAAACAAGGGCGCCGAAATGTTGGAGACGCTGACGAACGTGGATGTGGTCTTTCCGGTGCTCCACGGCACCTACGGCGAAGATGGCACTCTTCAGGGATTGCTTGAAATGGCAGGCGTCGCCTATGTCGGCGCCGGTGTCCTTGGGTCCGCGGCTGGCATGGACAAGGCGCTGTTCGCGGATGTGATGCGTGCCAATAATATTCCCGTCGTTGACTACGTCCTGATCCGTCGCAGCCTTATGGAAACCGATATGGATACAGCGCTTCGCATAGCCGAGAGCTTGGGTGATTATCCATTATTCGTCAAACCCGCCAACCTGGGTTCTTCTGTGGGTGTAAGCAAAGTGCACAACCGCGCCGACTTGCTCGAGGGCTTGATGTACGCTGCCCAATACGACCGCCGTCTCCTGGTGCAAAAAGGCCACAATGTTCGCGAGATCGAAGTCTCCGTGCTTGGCAATGATGATCCGCAGGCTTCCGTTTGCGGCGAGATCACTTACGCTGGCGAATTTTATAGCTATGAGGCCAAATATCACGATGACGCCTCCCGCGCCACCATCCCGGCAGATATCCCGGTTGAAACGTCCGATCGCATTCGCGATCTGGCCATCCGTGCATACAAAGCCGTGGGCCTTTCTGGCATGGCGCGGGTCGATTTTTTCATCGACAAAGACAGCGATGAAGTGTATTTGAACGAACTCAACACCATTCCTGGTTTTACCCAGATCAGCATGTACCCCCAGTTGTGGAAGGCAAGCGGGATCTCAGGTGAGGAACTGGTGGATCGCCTTATCGAACTTGCCCTGGAGCGCCGGGCTCAACGCGAAGCTACCAGCCATGAATATACGAGGGGAGGATAGCGATGGCAGAAGGAACTTTGAACCGCGCAGACCAGGTTCGTTCGCGCCGCCTGCAGCGCCGCGAAGGTCGCCCCATTCTTGGGCGCGCCTCTCCAAGCCAGGCGCCCGCCATCCCGCGGATGGTGGCGCGCAATCCTGAGGTGGAGCAGCGTCTTGCCGCTCTCTCCGGCCGCGAGTTGCGCCGCCAACGTTACCTCAAGCTGGCAGATGCTGGCGCCGAATTGCGCTTGCCTGCACTGCCCAATGTGCATGTGGGCTGGCGCGTCGTCTCTGGTTTGATTGTCTCGGCAACACTGGTTGCGTTGTATTTCATGTGGTCCTCTTCCGCCTTCACCGTGTCCGCCATCGATCTGCGCGGCGCCGAGCGCCTGACCTCCGACGCAGTTGATTCGGTTCTCAAAGTGGTCGGTTCATCGATCTTCAGCGTTGAAAGCGAAAAATTGTTCGGCGTTTTGCGCGATCAATTCCCTGAATTGGAAACGGTTTCCGTCAGCGTTGGCTTCCCGGCCAAAGTCGTTGTGCGCGTCGAAGAACGCGCCCCGCTATTGGTCTGGGAGCAGGCGGGTCTCACTGTCTGGGTCGACGCTGAAGGTGTGTCGTTCATTCCACAGGGCGGCGAGCAAGGATTGATCAAGGTCACCGCTCTCGAGGCGCCACCCAAGTTGGACGGCGACATCTATGCGCAGAACCAATTGATTCGATCTGAAATGGTCAGGGCCATCCAGGATTTGAGTCGGATCGCCCCGCAGGGCGCGCCTCTGATCTACGATCCACGCTTGGGCTTCGGCTGGACCGATCCGGGTGGCTGGGATGCCTTCTTTGGCCAGGATGGCCAAAACATGACTCAGCGTCTGGCTGTTTATCTTGCTATTGTGCGCGAATTGTCGTCTCGCAATTTGACGCCTACTTTGATTAGCGTTGCGCATCTTCATGCGCCATACTACCGAATGGATTATTAAGTCATGAGTTCGCCTATTGTCGTCGGTATTGATATCGGCACCACTAAGATCTGCACCATTGTCGCCCGCGTGGAGCAGGATGGTCGCGTGCGCGTGCTGGGCGTTGGCATCGAGTCTTCGCAGGGCGTTCGCAAAGGCACAGTGGTGGATATCAACGCAGCCACCCGCGCCATCGGTCTGTCGATCGATAAAGCCGAGCGCAGTTCCGGTTTGGAGATCACATCCGCGCTGGTTAGCCTGGCGGGTGCGCATATCCAATCGCAAAACAATCGCGGCGCTGTGGGTATCTCCGACCGTGTGATCGATCACAACGACGTGGCCCGCGCCATGGAAGTAGCCCGCTCCGTTCCTATTCCTCACAATCGCGAGGTCGTGCACGTGATCCAGCGCAATTTCACTGTCGATGGCCAGGAAGGCATCGCCATCCCTGTTGGCATGCACGGTTACCGCCTGGAAGTCGAAGCGCACATCATCACCGCTGCTGCATCCACCGTGGATAACCTGCGCCAGTGCGTCGCCGAATCCGGCGTTGGCGTCAGCCAGTTCGTGCTTAATCCACTGGCCTCCGCAGAAGCGGTGCTCACCCCCACCGAACGCGAAATGGGTGTGGTGATCTGCGATATTGGCGGCGGCACCACCGATATGGCTGTCCTTATCGAAGGCGAGGTCTGGCACACCATGGTGCTGCCGATTGGCGGCAACCATCTCACCTCCGATATTGCTCATGGGCTGCGGCTTCCCTTTTCGCAAGCTGAAGAGATCAAGATCCGCCACGGTCATTGTCTGCCCACCGAGATCGAGCCCGGAGAAACCTTCGCTGTGAAATCCTTCGGCGAGGAACAGAACTTGCAGATCAACCGTCGCGAAATGGCCGAGATTCTTGAAGCACGTGCCGAAGAAATCTTTAGCCTTCTATTGCAGGAGATCAAGCGTTCGGGATACGATGGCCTTTTGCCCGCCGGCTTGGTGCTCACCGGCGGCTCCAGCGCGCTGAAAGGCCTCCCAGATTTGGCTAGCCGCGTCCTGGGGATGCCTGTGCGTTTGGGCAAGCCAGAAAAATTGACCGGCATAGTCGATAAATTGCAATCGCCGGCATATTCCACCAGCGTCGGCTTGCTGCGCTGGGCCGTGCTGATGACCGAAGTGACGCCGCAAAAGCAGCAGCAAAATGGACATTCTCCGGCCGGTATCAATTGGCCGAAAGTCAAAGAAATCGCGCGCAGATTTTTGCCTTAAAACAACGGAGGAAGATATGAAATCAAGGAACCAGTTGGAATCATTTGCTCGCATCAAAGTGGTTGGTGTGGGCGGCGGTGGCTGCAACGCGGTCAACCGTATGATGGAAGTCGGCATGCCCGGAATCGAGTTCATCGCGGTGAACACCGACGGCCAGGCGCTGCTGCTCTCCAATGCACCCACCAAGGTGCGCATCGGCGATAAGCTGACCCGCGGCATGGGCTCCGGCGGCGACCCCGAGATCGGGCGCAAAGCCGCCGAGGAATCCGCACAGGAGCTGTACGAGGTGTTGAGCGGTGCCGATATGGTTTTCGTCACCGCCGGCATCGGCGGCGGTACCGGAACCGGCGCCGCGCCCATCGTGTCGCAAATCGCCCGCGAAGTGAAAGCGCTCACCATCGGCGTGGTAACGCGGCCCTTCAACTTTGAAGGCGCCCGCCGCAACCAGAATGCCGAAGCAGGTATCGCAGTGCTCAAGGACTACGTTGACACGCTCATCGTGATCCCCAACGACCGCCTGCTGCAGATCGTCGAGCGCCGTTCCAGCCTCAACGAAGCTTTCCGCGTGGCTGACGATGTGCTGCGCCAGGGCATCCAGGGCATTTCTGAGCTGATCACTATCCCCGGCCTGATCAATCTCGACTTTGCCGACGTGAAGACCATCATGTCCGAGGGTGGCGCCGCTCTGATGGCGGTCGGCGAAGCTGCCGGCGAGAACCGCGCCCAGGTGGCGGCCGAAGCAGCGATCAGCAGCAATCTGCTCGACATCACCATCGATGGCGCTCGCGGCATCTTGTTCAACGTGACTGGCGGCTCGGACCTGTCGCTATTCGAGGTCAATACCGCTGCGGCCATCATCAAAGAAACCGCGCACCCCGACGTGAACCTGATCTTCGGCGCCGTGATCGACCCCGACATGGGCGACAAGATCCGGCTCACCGTGATCGCCACGGGCTTCGACCGCAAAGGCATGCCGCGGCGCATGCTGCGCACCAACCCGCGCACCAACGTCGAAACCCACGCCCCCGTTCAGCAAGGCAAGGTGATGCAAGAAGCCGAGTTGCAGCCCGCGTCTTTCGATACCGATGATTACGATATCCCCACCTTCCTGCGCAAGCGGGTGGGCAAATAATGCGGTGTAACAACCTTGCGAAGAGCTTGCTCTGAGCATGGCGAAGGGTTGACCTCGTGGATCCAATCACGTAATCCAAACCCTCGCAAGGTTTTTTCGAGACCCGTCCCTTCCTCCACGGGTCCCATTCATAAAAGCTCCCCGTACTGTGCACGGGGAGCTTTTGTTTCCAATAGATTAAGCTAACAAAAATGAAAGATAAATGGGGGCATGGGTATAGAAGTTAGTGAAAGGGATCATGTTCCCAATTTTGCCTTTGTTGCCCCCGAATTGGACTTAACCAATTTTCTGGTACGTAGGCGGCCAGGTTAATACAATGATCTAAGCTTTCTGGTAAAGGGAGAATGATCGCCTTCCCGCGTTCCTAAGACAACCGGTGGTCTGCGGAGCTTAACAATCCAAGGGCTGCGTTGAGTGTCTAGAAGCCGCTAGCCGGCTGGGCCCCACACAGCGAGCCCTCCGAAAGGAGGTGCCTCGAGATGCTCAAGCGCATAGTTTGCCTGTGTTGCCCTGGTGATACCGGCGGCGGCAATGGGAGTGGTGGGGGTGGTTAGCATTTGAGCCCAATACAGGTGCTGGGTTTGAACCCAGCACCTGCTATTAGAGGATACAGTCCGGCATTCCCAGGCATGAAAAGTAAGCCCAATCCGAAAAACTGCTGCCGAAATCTCGAAGCTGTTGTTGTGCCCGCGCCAGGGCTTCTGCAACCGGCCGCCTGTTCCGGACCAACTGCTGATAAAACATTTTAGTTAGTCGAAGAGCAGCCTCATCGCTGATGGCCGACCAACTGCCGATCACGCTGTTAGCCCCACTTGAAAGGCATGTTAGCGGAAGGCCAATTTGCTCCCCGCCTTCATAAGCGAAACTGCTGGCGCCATTGCAAGCGGAAATGAAGACAAGCCCAGGCAGGTTACGCGAAGGAAAAAGCTCCTCTGACCAAACTCGCCTGTCGTCAAGCTGGATG
>Ga0209751_10000430_pt1 | contig 45330 bp, 39 predicted proteins | sample RifCSP13_1_FD_184019 | JGI IMG/M metagenome (GOLD analysis project Ga0209751, IMG submission 184019) | Soil microbial communities from Rifle, Colorado - Rifle CSP2_sed 13_1 (SPAdes) (version 2) | ecosystem: Environmental > Terrestrial > Deep subsurface > Rock core/Sediment | place: Rifle...
CCTGTTCCAGGTGTTGCTCGGTCTGACCGGAATTGGACCCTTTGTAGATCCGGGTCTCCCGCCGATCAGCAGGTCGGTGGGCAACCAGAACCTCCCTGAAGCGGCGGTGCTCGCCAATTTAGGCCAACTAAAACCAGGCGACGTCACCTATGGTTATTTGCACGCCCGCGAGCCATACGTATCCGAATTGACTCGTGTTGGTCTTGCAACCTTCTTTATATATAGGGATCCTCGTGATTTGATCGTATCCCATGTTTTCTACGCCACCCAGATTCACATGGGACATGGCATGCACAAGTACTACACAGAAAAACTATCCAACATGGAACAACGTATCAACGCTGCAATCCAGGGTGTGCAGCAGCCCGATGCTCAACTTTCGCCAATTTTGACCAAGTACAAGAATTATCTGGGGTGGCTTGATCGATCCTTGGTACTGTCATTGCGTTTCGAAGATCTTGTTCTCGACCGTTTAGCAACTTTAGGCCGCATCCTTGATCACCTCGCCATCCGCGGCTTTCAGCCGCCGGCTTCCAGAGAGAAGGCGATAACGCTTCTCGCCGCCGCAATTACTCCACGCGCCTCGGGAACATTCCGGCGCGGCCAGCCTGGTGAATGGCGCCAGCACTTTACGGATGAAAACAAAAGAGTTTTTAAATCGGCCACAGGGAATTTGCTGCAACGCCTGGGTTACGAGACGAGTTCGGCATGGTAGATATCGATTTATTTGTGCGCTTCGTACGTCGAAGTCTGCGCCGTCGGGCTGCGCGACGTCGTTTCCCCGCGGTTTCGATGCAGCAAATGCCCGTCTTATTCGGGAACTCCTTCCCCAAAAGCGGCACGCATCTGCTGACTCAGATTCTCGCCGGCTTTGCTGAGCTTGGACCCGTTGTGGAATCCGGTCTCCCGCCTATTTTGACATTCGAAGGGGAGACGGGAACCCAAAGAGGCCTGGACGCCATCTTGTCCGATTTGGCACGTCTACTGCCGGGTGATATCGCCTATGGTCACTTGCATGCCCTGCCCCAGTTTGTGGAAATCTTATGCAGACCGGGGTTTGCAACCTATTTCATTTATCGCGATCCGCGGGACGTAGTAGTGTCTCATGTATTCTATGTGACCGACATCAACAACCGCCACGTTCATCATGACTACTACGTCAATGTGCTCAAAGATTTCGATCAGCGGCTGCGAACCAGCATTCAGGGCCGCCCTGATCTGGGCGTGCCTTTCCCCGATATCCGCGGCCGTTTTGAGCCTTACCTCCCCTGGTTGGGTCGGGACGAAGTCCTTTCCCTGCGTTACGAGGCCTTGCTCCAGGATGCAGATGCTGAGCTGTCTCGCATCTTTGATTTTGCCAGGAAGCATAGTTTCGTCGCTCGCGGGGATCGCGTGGAGGCGATTGAAACCTTGCGCCGGGCCATAAAACCTTCCGAATCCCCGACCTTTCGCAGCGGCGGTTCCGGTGGCTGGAATCAGTATTTCACGCCGGATCTCAAGAGATTATTCAAAGATGTGACAGGCGATTTGCTGATTAAGCTGGGTTATGAGCAAGATCAGAACTGGTAAGATTCCCGCATGCCGTCCCAAGACCCGCGCGTATCGATAGTGATCCGGGCATTCAACGAAGAAAAACATCTCGGTAATTTGCTCGAGGCAATAAAGCGCCAAACCTTCCAGGATTACGAAATCATTTTGGTGGATTCGGGTTCGACGGACAGTACATTGGCAATTGCCGCCCGCTTTCCGGTAATGGTCGAACACATTAAGCCGAGCGATTTCACCTTCGGTCGCTCGCTCAATACCGGCTTGCGTAACGCGCGTGGCGAAGTTGCCGTGATTGTCAGTGCCCACATCATGCCCCTGGGCAATGATTGGTTGGAAAAGCTGATTTCCCCATTTATTGAGCAAGCGGTTGCGTTGGCTTATGGGAAGCAGCGCGGTGGCGCTGGCAGTAAGTTTTCTGAAAACCAGCACTTCCGACGCTGGTTCCCGGACCATTCAGACCTCGACCAGCAACACGCTTATTGCAACAACGCCAACCTGGCCTTGCGGATTTCTATTTGGCAGGAACAGCCCTTTGATGAAACGCTGACCGGTTTGGAAGATTTGGCCTGGTCCTCGGCTTTACGCGAGCGGGGCTACAAGATCGCCTACGTGGCCGAAGCGGGCGTCGCCCACTTGCATAACGAGAGTGCCAGACAGATTATGAACCGCCACCGCCGAGAAGCGATTGCACTTAAACGCATCCTGCCCAAAAGCCGTTTCACCCTCTGGAATTTTGCGAGTTTGCTTACCCGCAGCACGCTTTCCGATTGGCGAGCAGCCCTTCGGCAACGCGTTTTCCTGCGCGAGGCAGCGGGAATTGTTTCCTTTCGTTTTTTCCAATATGTAGGAACGTATCGCGGATACCGGGACCCCCTTGATCCAGGCCTTGCGCTCAAGCAAGTCTTCTATTACCCGCCTGGCTCCCTGGAAAAACGGAATCCAACATCCGGCAACTCAATGAAAGAAGTGAGGCGCAAATCGGCGAAGGTATGATGGCGCCCCCCCGAGTCGTCGCCTTGGTGCCCATGCGTGCTCATTCCGAGCGCGTGCCGGGCAAAAATTACCGCGATCTGGCGGGCAGGCCTCTGTTCCACCACATACTGCTGGCGTTGCAAGGTTGCCCCGAGATTACTGACATTGTGGTCGACACAGATAGTGAAACAATCAAGAAGGGGATCGCCGAATATTTCCCAAACGTTCTGGTTCTGGATAGACCCAGCGAGTTGCGCGGTGATGAGATTCCCATGAACGCCATTCTGATGCATGATACGGAGATGATTCCGGCGGACTTTTATATACAGACACACAGCACCAATCCGCTGTTGCGTTCGCAGACGATTAGCGTGGCTTTGGCTGCCTTTTTCATTGCCTACCCCGATAAAGATTCTTTGTTCGGGGTCACGGAACTGCATACCCGTTTGTATGACGCCAAGGGCCGCGCCCTGAATCACAACCCGCGCGAATTGCTGCGCACTCAGGATCTACCTGCGGTCTACGAAGAGAATTCCTGTCTCTACATTTTTACGCGCACGAACCTGGAAAAATACGACCACCGCATTGGGAGTTCCCCTTTAATGTTTCCGGTTCCGCGTGACGAAGCCCTGGATATCGACGAGGAGTTCGATTTCCGGGTGGCCGATTTCCTGATGCGCCAGCGTGGTCCGGCCTAGAATCCTTCCATGTCCAAAATAGTTCTGTTATCCGCGCCGTATATGCTGCCGGACCGCGCCCGCTTCTTGCCTGTCTTTTCTCGTTACGGTTTGGACGTTATTGCCCCGGAAGTCAGTGAGCGCTTGGAGGAACCCGAGCTGCTCAAGTTGGCCGGGCAATTCGATGGAGCCATTTGCGGGGATGATCGCTTTACCCCAGAAGTTTTGAGCGCCTGCGCCCCCCGCCTCAAAGTGATCTCGAAATGGGGTACCGGAATCGATTCGATTGACCGGGAGGCTGCCGCGAAACTGGGGATCTCGGTGCGCAACACCCCCGATGCTTTTACGGATGCCGTAGCCGATTCGGTCCTTGGTTACATGCTCGCATTTGCCCGCCAGGGTCCCTGGCTGAATCGCTCCATGAAAACCGGCGAATGGAAAAAGCTTGTCGCCCGCTCCCTCAACGAATCTACCTTAGGCGTGATCGGCGTTGGCCGCATTGGCAAAGCCGTTTTGCGTCGCGCGCAATCTTTTGGTATGCCCTTGCTTGGCAACGACATTATTGAAATGCCTTTCCAGTTTTTAACCGAAGTTAAAGTAAAGATGACATCGTTGGAAGAGGTACTAACCCGCTCTGATTTCATCAGTCTCAATTGCGATTTGAACCCATCCAGCCGTCACTTGATCGACGGCGCCGCCTTGGCTAAGGTAAAACCCACAGCCGTATTGATCAATACCGCGCGCGGGCCGCTGATTGATGAACCGGCCTTGATCACTGCGCTCAAAAGCAAACGATTGGCGGGGGCGGCTCTGGATGTATTCGAACACGAACCGTTGCCCTCAACGAGTCCCTTGCGAGCCATGGATAACGTCATGTTGGCGCCCCATAATTCTAACGCCAGCCCCGTCGCTTGGGAGCGCGTCCATTGGAATACTATTCGCAATCTCCTCGACGGCCTTGGGTTAGACGCCGCGGACTTAAACCCAGAGGATTACCCGCCTCTAAAGTAGGTTCGCGTCAACGTCCTTGGATACAATCTTCGACTATGGCGGATAAGAAATTTGTTCTCGTTACCGGTGCCGCTGGCGGCGTGGGGCGGGCAACGGCTCAGCTTTTCCTCGATGAAGGCTGGCAGGTTTTGGCTGTTGATGTGATCAAACAGCCTGCGCCCTCCATGCCATCGGGTGTCTCTTTTGTGTCCATGGACATTTCAAATCCCACCGATGTGGACAAACTCTTTGAAACGTTTAGCCATCAAATAAATAATGGCTTGCATGCACTGGTGAATAACGCCGCGGTTCAGATTACCAAGCCGTTGGTCGAAACCACCGTGGAAGAGTGGGATCGCGTCCATGCAGTCAACCTGCGCGCGCCCTTCCTGGTCACCAAATCCTTTTATTCGCCGCTGAAAACGGGGAAAGGGTCGGTTGTGAATGTGTCATCGGTCCACGCCCTGGCAACGTCCGCGGAAATCGGAGCGTATGCCAGCACGAAGGGAGGCCTGTTGGCTTTGACTCGCGCTATGGCGATTGAATTTGCCGGAGATGGCATCCGTGTAAATGCGGTTCTCCCCGGCGCAACAGATACGCCCATGCTGGAAGCTGGCCTCACTCGAGATCATGTGAAAGGCGGCGGTCTTCAACAACGCAAGAAAGATTTGGCCAGCAAAATTCTGCTCAAACGTTTGGCCGCCCCTGAAGAGATCGCTCGCGTTATCTATTTCCTGGCCGATTCGGCACAGTCAGGCTATGTCACCGGCCAATCTATTGTGGCTGACGGAGGCGCATTGGCCAGACTTAGCATTGAATGACATCCCCGCGTCGGCAATTAAAACACCTGGCGCCGGAACCGCTCTGGCGTGCCGGACGCGCCGGCTGGATACTGCTTAAGCATACGGCCGCCTGGCCGCTGGCAACCTTACACTCTTGGCGGCGTGCCAGCATCCAACGTTTGGATCACCTTAAAGACAGTCAGCGGGGACGGCGGGCTTTCATTCTAGGAAATGGACCTAGTCTCGCGCGCACAGATGTTGGAAAATTGAAAAATGAAATCACGTTTGGAATGAATCGCGTTTTCCTGGCTTTCCCCGCTTGGGGGTTTTCGACCGACTATTTTGTTTGCGTGAACGATCTGGTAATTGAGCAATCCGCCCATGAGATCGCGGCTCTTCAAATGCCCAAATTCCTTTCCTGGCGGTCTCGCCGTTTTATCAAACCTGACGACCACACGATTTTTCTAAATTCAACTTACGAACGTCCGGCCTTTGCTCGCGATGCCCGCGGTCGCCTCTGGGAAGGCGCTACCGTCACCTATGTCGCTCTGCAATTGGCCTTTCACATGGGCTTCGATCCTGTGATTTTGGTAGGGGTGGATCACACTTTTGCCTCACGCGGCCAACCCAATACCACCATCGTTTCCCTGGGCGAGGATGTTGATCACTTTGACCCTGGCTATTTCGGACGGGGATTCCGCTGGCAGCTGCCCGATTTGGAAGTCTCCGAGCAAGCCTATCGCATGGCTCGCAAAGCGTTCCAAGAAGACGGTCGCCGGATTCTAGATGCAACCGTAGATGGACAACTCACAGTCTTCCCCAAGGTTGAATATAATTCGCTATTCTAATTTCCTGAATGGCTCCCAAGAAGAAATCCTCAAGAAAATCTAGGGACGTTCCTGCAAAGAGACCGTTGGCCACTCGCTTATGGACGCGATGGGCAGAAATCACTCTGGCTATTTTGCTTTTGTTCGGTTTTGGCCTGCGCATGATCGATCTAACTGATCCGCCTCTCGACTTTCATCCAACGCGCCAATTCCGCGGGGCGCTGGTGGCCCGCAGCATTTATTACCAGATTGCCCCATCACCCGATCCATACGTTCAACACCTGGCTGTCTCAACCGGACGTACTGTCTCAGACCTTGAGCCTCCGATTATCGAGAGTATTGTTGCTTTTGCCTACTTGCTTTCAGGCGGCGAACATCTGTGGGTTTCCCGTATTGTTACTTCCCTATTCTGGGTTCTGGCCGCAATCCCATTGTTCGCCCTGGCCCGGAGGATCGCTGGCTCGGCAGCTGCTCTCCTTGCCGCTGGCTATTACTTATTACTCCCCTTTTCTGTTTTCGCGAGTCGTTCCTTTCAACCGGATCCCCTGATGGTTACCCTCCTTGTCCTGGGCATGTTCGCTGCTTATCGCTGGTCGGAGACCATCAGTTGGAAGTGGACGTTGCTTACTGCGGCGAGCATGGGTTTGGCCATCCTCGTCAAGGCTTTCGCCGCTTATTTTGTTTTTGGCATTATGGCATCAGTTGTTTTGTATACCCTGGGATTGCGCGCCGTATTTCGCAATAAGCAGGTCTGGGCTATGGCAGCCGTCTCGATGTTGCCCGCGGCTCTTTATTACCTAGTAAATATTGGTGCCACTTCGGGGGACTACCTCCAGAATTGGATTGTAGCTTTACTTCCCCTCGCATATGAGCCGAGTTTCTATGTGCGTTGGGCGGACATGCTCACCGACTTGCTGGGGGATTTGCCGGTCGTGGCCGCATTGAGTGGCATCCTACTTTCCCGTGTCCGTGCCCGCTGGCTGTTGGTTGGCGCCTGGGCCGGATATGCCTTGTATGGCATTACTCTTCCCCATCAGACCACAACCCATGACTATTACCATCTCTTTCTCGTTCCCCTCGCGGCTCTTTCAGTCGCTCCCATTTTTCAATTGATCGTTCGCAAGATAGTTCGCCAGTCACGCTTTTGGCGGATATCTTTTGTCTGCGTACTCCTGGCATCCCTGTTCCTTACCGCTTGGACCTCGCGCTCCACCTTATTGGGAGTAAGTTACAAGGACGAACCACCCTTCTGGGAGCGGATAGGTTCTGCAGTACCCACGGATGGAAAAACGATTGGTCTTGTGCAGGCATATGGTCATCTGCTGTCCTATTATGGGTGGCGGCGAGTCGATTTATGGCCTATCACTGGCGAACTTAATCTTGCTGGTTTGCGCGGCAATCAACCTGCAGAATTCGAATCTTTTTTCCTGGATCATACCGCTGGCAAAGACTATTTTCTTGTAACATCCTTCAATCAATTGGAACAGCAGCCTTTGCTGGCAGAATACCTCAAGACTCATTTCCCGGTTTATTCCGAAGGAGCGGGCTTCATCATTTACGACCTTCGTCAATAGCCGGTAATCGATTACTAACTACGCATTCGCACAGTGGCCGATCGCGAAAATTGATAATGAACAATTTAATCCTTTCGCCATTCATTGCCGGTCAACTTACAAGTATTCTCAAGATTGAATATAATTCACTGTTCAACACCCTGAATGCCCCTCCAAAAGAAATCAATTAAGGCCAATAATGCCTTGGGTTTGAATTTGTTACTTAATCGCGTTACTTTACGTTTGGCCGATATCATCCTGGCTATTCTCGTCCTCCTAGGTTTCGGTTTACGCATGGTGGATCTTACCGATCCGCCACTTGATTTTCACCCTACGCGTCAAATCCGTGGCGCGAGAATTGCCCGTAGCATTTTCTATCAGCTTTCTCCTTCTCCTGATCCTTTTATCCAGCGACAAGCCCTATTGATGCGCGACGAGGGTGACGACCTGGAGCCACCGATTTTAGAAAGCGTGGTTGCCTTCGGCTACTTGCTGGCTGGCGGCGAATACTTGTGGATTTCTCGTATCATCACGTCGCTGGTTTGGGTCTTAGCGGCAATCCCTTTGTTTGCTTTGGCTCGCCGGTTCACATCACCGGGTGCCGGTTTACTCGCGGTGTCTTACTATTTGTTTCTTCCTTTTGGTGTCGTGGCTAGCCGCTCCTTTCAACCCGATCCACCCATGGTCGCCCTGCTCGTCCTTGGCATGTATGCGACTTACCGCTGGTCGGAAACCCGAACGTGGTACTGGTCTGTTTGGACCGCTGCGACCATTGGCTTTGCCATCCTAGCTAAGGCCCTAGCCGCTTATTTTGCCTCAGGAATTCTTTTGGCTGTTGTCCTCTATACTTTGGGATACCGGGCGGCACTGCGGGACAGGAAAGTCTGGGCTATGGCCGCGATCACCGTGTTGCCAGCAGTTGTCTATTACCTGCTGATGATCGGGCCATCGTCGGCGAATGTTTTCCAGAAGCGGATAGTGGCGTTGCTCCCCCTTGCCCTGGAGCCGGGGTTCTACGTTCGTTGGGCAAACATCCTTACAGGCTTATTGGGCGGTTTGGCTGCCTTGATCACTGCCTTTTGCGGGGTCTTTATTGCAAAATTCCGCGCCCGCTGGTTGTTAATTGGCGCTTGGGCCGGATATGCGTTATACGGTATCACAATTGCCATAAAAACAACCTCCCATAACTATTACCACCTTTTTCTAGTGCCTCTTGTGGCTCTCTCAATTGCTCCTGTTCTTCAACTGATTGCAAGGAAAATCAGTTTGCAAACACGTTTTACGCAGGGGTTATTTGTACTGGTCCTTCTGGCCGCTTTGTTTTTTACGGCGTGGACCACGCGCTCCGATATGTTGGGCGTCAGTTACCGAAACGAGCCCTTGTTTTGGCAGCGCATAGGCGCCGCGATCCCGGTCGAGGGTAAAACCATCGGGCTGGTGCAGGCTTACGGGAATATGCTTACTTACTATGGATGGCGTCAAGTCGACTCTTGGCCTGCAACCGCGGATCTTTATGTGCAGGGTTTGCGCGGCAGGAAAATCGAAGATTTTGAGACGTTTTTTACAGAACGTACTGCTGGCATGGACTATTTCTTGGTCACTTCCTTCAATCAACTGAATCAGCAACCTCAACTGGCAGATTACTTAGAAGCCCATTACCCCGTTTACTCAAGGGGGGACGGTTTTATCATCTACGACCTCCGCAAGCCAATAGCTAACAACTAATCACCAATCCTCTTCATGCCTGCCAACCGATCACTTCCCCTCGTCTCCATCATCACCCCTTCTTTCAACCAAGCAGCTTTCCTGCAGGAAACCATCCGCTCTGTGCTGGAGCAGGATTATCCAAACACTGAATACCTCGTCGTTGATGGCGGTTCGACAGATGGCAGCGTGGAAATCCTTCGCAAATATGCTGATCGCATCACCTGGTGGGTCTCTGAACCTGACAAAGGCCAGGCCGATGCGCTAAATAAAGGCCTGGCTCGCGCCAAGGGAGAATTCATCGCCTGGCTCAACTCCGATGATATCTATCGCCCTGGCGCCATCGGTCAGGCCGTCGATGTGCTACTCAAGAATCCCGAACTCGGCATGGTTTACAGCAAACTAGATTCCATCGACCGTACCGGTGAGCTTTTCAATACCATCAGCTATCGCCAATATGATCTCCTCGACTTGCTGACTTTTCGCATCATCGGCCAGCCCACGGTCTTCATGCGACGCGAGTTTTTGCGGCGGGCTGGCCCGTTGGATGCGTCCTTCCACTATTTACTCGACCATCATCTCTGGTTGCGCTTGCGAATGCAGGCGCCCATCAGGTATGTCCCCACGGTGTGGGCTGCAGCCCGCCATCATCCGTCGGCCAAGAACGTGGCTCAAGCCGCCCGCTTCGGCGAAGAGGCCTTCCGCATCCTGGAGTGGGCCAAGACCCAACCGGTATTGGGAGATATCGTGCGCGGGCATTCGCGCCGCGTATACGCAGGAGCCCATCGACTCAACGCCCGTTACCTCCTTGATGGCGGTGAGCCTGGCTTGGCCCTCAAGGCGTACATTTCTGCGTTGACTAGGAACCCTGGTTTTGCTCTAGAGCACTGGCATCGCATGCTCTACGCCTTGGTAAGTTGGTTATTCCCTTTTATCCGCTCCCGAAAAAATTCCCGCCACAAACCTATCCTTATTACCGGCTTGCATCGCTCTGGAACTACCTGGGTGGGACGTATGTTGGCGATCGGCAGCGGCGTTGCTTATGTAAGTGAGCCCCTCAACGTTTGGCACCGCCCTGGCGTGTTTGCTGCCAATGTGGAACATTGGTATACCTATGTGTGCAAAGACAATGAGCCAACGTACCTTTCCGCCTTTAGGAAGACGCTCAATCTCGAATATCAATTCTGGAAGGAAATAAAATCCCTGCGTTCCATCAAAGACGTGGCGCGCATGCTTCGCGATCTGGTTGCGTTTTTGCTCGGTCGCTGGCGCCGCAGTCGCGTCTTGCTTAAAGATCCCTTTGCTATTTTTTCCACCGCCTGGTTTGCTGAAAGGCTGCACTGTGAGGTGGTCATCGTCCTTCGCCACCCCGCGGCTTTCGTGAGCAGCCTTAAACGCCTCGGTTGGCTTTTCGATTTCAAAGAATTGCTGGCTCAACCGCTGCTCATGCGCGATTGGCTGGAACCTTTTCGCGATGAGATGGAGCAGGCCGTCGAGAATTCAGGCGATGTCGTTGGGCAAGGCTCGTTGCTTTGGCGGTTGATCTGTTATGCAACCCGCAGGTCTCAGGAACGGTATTCGAACTTCCGCGTGGTCCGCCATGAAGATTTGTCTTTGCAGCCCGTTATGGGTTTCGAGAAACTTTATTCCCAGCTAGAACTGCCTTTCACCGGCAGTGTCAAAGCCGCAATCTTACGCGCCACCGGCTCGAATAACCCGCGGGAAATTTCACTTGATTCTATTTACGCCACCCAACTGGATAGCCTCGCCAATTTGGAGAACTGGAAGCAGCGCCTGACAAAGCATGAAATCGCGCGCATCCGTTCCCTGACCGGGGATGTGGCTGGCCTTTACTATGGCGATTCGGAATGGGATTAATGGCAAGTAATCATTTGGCTGAAAGCCCTGGCGTTTCTATCGTAACCCCTTCTTTCAATCAAGCCCCTTACTTGGAAGCGGCAATGAAGTCGGTGCTTGACCAGGATTATCCTAATGTCGAGTACCTTGTTATTGACGGCGGTTCCACGGATGGCAGCATAGATCTGATAAAGCGGAATGCTGACAAGCTCGCTTACTGGGTTTCGGAGCGCGACCGCGGCCAGACAGATGCCATAAATAAAGGCTTTGCTCAGGCTACAGGGAAATACCTTGCGTGGTTAAACGCCGATGATCACCTCAATCACGGAGCTGTTGGTGAGGCCGTCGATTTTTTGGAAAATCATCCCGATGTGGGCATGGTTTACGGAGACGCCAGTTACATAGATTCCCGCGGCCGCGTCGTTGGTCGCTTTCCCGCTGCCCAAACCGACTATGCCGCTCTGCGACGCGGCTACGTTCACATCCCGCAGCAAGCAGCCTTCTGGCGGCGGGACCTCTGGCTGCGCGTCGCACCGCTGGACCCCAGTTTTACTTTTGCCATGGATTATGATCTTTGGGTGCGCCTGGCAAAGATTAGTAAGCTCCACTATCTGCCGCGCCCTTGGGCGCAATTCCGCCTTCATCAAGATTCAAAGACTTTGAAGAACGACCAGCTTGCTTGGGATGAAATGCTCAGAGTACACTGGCGCGAGGGTGGGTCTTGGCTTTCGATCATTGTGGCGAAATATTGGCTGCGCAGGGTTGTTGCCCCCCTCATTCATGCCCGTCGGTGGCGCATGCTGAAGGCCTCATAAAAGAATAACCATGGCAAAGCTTTCACCTAGACCTGCCAGACCTTCTCCCTCCGAGGATCCCATCGCTGAGATTCTGGAATCCTGGCGTCTCTGGTTGCTCGGGGCGTTGATGGGTGCAGCATTGGCGTGGCTGGTTTTTGCCGTAGCTCCACCCGATTTCCGCGCCCGCGCCACTGTGGTTGTTGATCACAACCTCGAGGAATCCTGGACTTATTTCCCTGATCGTCAACTCTTCCAGTTTCTGCAGCGTGAGACCGAACGGTTGGTGGAACTTGCCTGGTCGGATGGGGTGATGCAGACCGTCGCATCGGCATCTGACGGTCTATCAGTCGTTGAATTGCGGGCATCAGTCTTGCGGCTCAGCCAGCCCTCCGATGGTGGCTGGCACTTCTACGCCGATGACTCCGATCGGGCCACTGCGCAGTCACTTGCTTCTGCTTGGGCGCATGCCTTTGTACAGGCGGCCCGATCGGCCGTCGAAGCTTCACCTGAATTACAGATGGCGCGCCAGGAACTGGAAGCCGCTTTGTCTTCTGGTGCAAGTCAGGGAGAACTCCAACAGATCGCGCAGCGCATTACCGGCTTGGCAGGACAAACCAGGGGCGTTTCTCCATTTGTGGAACTCTATGTGAGCCAGGCTGCAGATTTGCCGGTAGAGCGCAGTGTCGGTCAGGGAACTTATCTGTTGGTCGGCTCAATCCTCGGGGCCCTGTTGTTGCCGTTTTGGATTGTCCTGCGCCCTCGGTAAAAAGATATGAGAAGAAAGCCTGCGTCCTCTCGGCTGGAGCGAGCCACTCGTGTGGTGTGGGGTTTGGTTTTGCTCACCATTCCTGTCACGACTTTTCGCTACGTTCCTGATTTTATGGGACGAACCCTTGTCCAGCCCATGGCTATTTATCCGCTGGCGTTCTTGGTGATCCTGTTGGTTTTCCGCTTTATTCGGGTTGGCCGATTCCCCTTGCCAGCCAATATCCGTTTGCTCCTCGCCTTTTTGCTATTTGTCGCCATCGCGTCTGTCATCGGCTTGGCGCTTGCCCCGCCGCCTCTTCGCGGAACTACTTACGACGAACGTGTTCTGCGCGGATGGTTTTCTTTGTTGATCGGCATCCTTTTCTTCATGGCCGCCTTTTGGATGAATCGCTCGGAAGGTGATTTGCGCTATTCCCTGAAATGGATTTATGCCGGGTTGATCCTGACCATCCTCTGGAGTTTGGTCCAGGCGATTGCGCTTAACGCCTCGTTCATTCCGCGTGGTCTCGTCAATCAACTCCAGCTCTCCTTTTCCTCCAGACCCTTATTGCCTCGCCGCATCAGCGGCTTCGCTTATGAACCCGCCTGGTTGGCGGATCAAATCGTGATCTTTTATTTGCCCTGGCTTTTTGCGGCCATCCTCGGGCGTCGTCCGCTGCTGCGTTACCACTGGTTCGAACCGCTTCTTTTCTTGCTCTCCATTGCGATTCTGTTTTTCACTTACTCCCGTGGCGGCTTACTGATTGCCTTGCTCTGCATGGTAATCACCCTTTTGCTGTTCGGTCGCGGCTTTATAGCTCGAATCTGGATGTGGTTTTCCCTCCCATTTCGCGGATTGGCGCAAAAACAAATAAGCTTTTCTCCTCTTGCTGTCCGCCTCGGTTTGACTGCCTTTCTTGTGGTGGGTTTGATTTCTGCTGCTTCCTTTCTTTCCCGCTACGAGTATTTTTCCAGGATTTGGGAAGTAGGAGACAAGGAAAACCTGGTTGACTATTTGATAGATATCAGCGCAGGTCAACGACTGGCCTACGTGGTTGCGGGATACAAGGTTTATGAAGAGACTCCTTTCACCGGCGTCGGTTTAGGGGCTTCGGCCCTGTATTTGTTTAATGAATACCCAGAGTGGTCATTCTCTCTGCCTGAAATAGCTCGCCAACTAAGTCCCGACTCGAATCAAATCCCGAATACCAAGAGTCTTTATTCGCGCTTGTTGGCGGAAACCGGGTTGCCGGGGTTCTGGTTGTTTGTGGTCTTTTTCGTTTCTTTCTTGGCTGTCGTTCGCCGCATGGCGATCTCGAAAAGTAAATTTCTCAGGTTTGTTGCCATGGCCGGGTTCTTTGCCTGGCTGGGCATCGGCCTGCGCAATCTCACTCAGGATTCATTCACTATTCCCATAATGTGGGTTATATTGGGCGTTCTGGCGGGCTTGTATCCACTTCAGGTAAAGGAGTTTCGTCTAAAGGGCAAAATATGAAAAACCATAAACTTGCGGTTTTCGTATTAATTCTTTTTCTTAGCAGCATTGCCTGCAATACGCTCGGAGAAATCCGCACCCTGCTAACTGAAGAATCGAATAGTTTCGGTTCGGACGGTGCTCCTACATCAGTGTCTGATCAAGGCACCCCGGTTCCTCTCGATACCGGCGAGCCGCCATCTGACGAAACACTCCTTTTACTGCAAGACACTATTGTCCCCGAGAATGACCCCCTTGAGCTGGCGGATCGTTTACAGCACATCGAAAATGTCCCCGAAACAATACCCGCTCCCTCAAAGACGTTTCAGGTTGGTGATCGCCGCTCTTTCTATGTGACCGACACAGATACAAATGTGACTTCCTCGTACAATGCGACATTGCGCTACGTCGGTGACATCGTCTACTTCTGGGTCGAAGACAGTGTGGACTATGAACAAAATGACCTGGTTGACTTGGCTCGCACGTTTGAAGACGAAATCGTGCCGACCGATCGGGAATTCTTCGGATCCGAATGGAATCCAGGCGTTGATAACGACCCTCATATCTATATCCTCTACACCCCCGGCCTCGGGCTTTCTACCGCTGGATATTTCTCCTCTTCCGATGAAATTCATCCCGATGCCACCGAGTACTCCAATGCCGCCGAAATGTTCGTGATCAACGCGGATAACAGCCCCTTATGGGACGAATACACCTACGGTGTTCTGGCTCACGAATTCCAACATATGATCCATTGGTATCGCGATCGCAACGAAACCAGCTGGATCAATGAAGGTATGTCCGAACTGGCCACCCTGTTGAACGGTTATTACCATGGTGGCTTCATCTATGAATACATCAGCCAACCCGATTTGCAGCTCAACGACTGGCCCAATGATCAGAACGCGACCACGCCACATTATGGCGCCGGCTTTATCTTCGTCACCTATTTCTTGGAACGCTTTGGCGAAGAAGCTACGCAAGCGCTTGTCGCTGATGCCGCCAATGGCCTGGAGAGCGTGGACAACGTTCTGGCGCAGCTCGCGATCAGCGATCCGCTAACTGGTGCCCCCGTCACTGCCGACGATGTCGTATTGGATTGGGGCGCCACCAACTATCTTGCTGACGATTCAGTTGCCGATGGCCGCTATGCCTACCGTAATTACCCCGACATGCTCCCCGCCACAGCTTCTGCCACCGAAGTGGTCACCGACTGCAGCGGAGCCAGCACGCGCAACGTTAGCCAGTATGGCTTCGATTACATCAATATTGCCTGCTCTGGTTCGCCTACTTTGCGTTTCGAAGGATCTACGCGCACCGGCTTGCTCCCTGCCTCCCCCTATTCGGGGGATTATGCCTTCTGGTCGAACAAAGGGGATGAGTCCGACATGACTCTGACCCATGCCTTCGATTTCACCAGCGTTACTGGCCCGATCACCATCAGCTATTACACCTGGTATGACATCGAAACCGATTGGGATTATGTGTACCTTTTAGCTTCGACGAACAACGGCGATGATTGGGATTTCATCACCACGCCTAGTGGCACCGACACCGATCCCACCGGTAACAGTTATGGCTGGGGTTACACCGGGGTTTCGGGTGGTGGCGAAGTTGTGTCTCAGGCAGAGTGGATCCAGGAGTCAGTTGATCTTTCCGAGTATGCAGGACAACAGGTTTTGCTGCGCTTCGAGTACGTTACCGATGCAGCTGTGAATGGCGAAGGCCTGCTGGTGGACGATATCGCCATCCCGGAGATTAGCTACTTCGAGGATTTCGAAGCGAGCGAGGGGGGTTGGGAAGCCCAAGGTTTTGCCCGCGTGCAAAACGTATTACCCCAACGTTTCCGCCTTGCTCTGATTTCTCGCGGAAACGAGACTACAGTGCAAATCATTGACGTTCCTGAAAGCAATGTATTCGACATCCCTCTCGAACTGGGTGGCGACGTCGATGACGTTACACTGGTTGTAATGGGCGCCACTCGCTTCACCCGCCAGTCGGCTGCTTATCGCTTCTCCTTCGTTCCGTAGTCCGATCTGTTGACCAAAGAGCCGCTCAAACGAGCGGCTCTTTTTTTGCATCTCCAATTACCAGAATGAACTATGGATCGTCAATAACCAATAACTAATAACCAATCCCCCATCTTCAATCCCTCATCTCTGTTCCAGCGGTATCTCTCCATGCGGATTCCGCATGGCCTCCAACTGCGCTTCTAGTTCCGCGCGCCGTTGGGCTGCGGCTTCCTTGAGCTCATCGCTGAAGCGTTGCATGCGGCTGCGCAATTCGCCGCGCAGGTCTTGCCCCGATTCGGGCGCCAGCAAAATAGCCACCGTAGCCCCTACCAGTGCCCCGCTGGCTAAGCCGAACAAGAAGCCAAATAATCTGCTCATGGTTGCTCCATTTTCCTATGGTAACATGCCATTCCGTCTTGCCGTTGATTAGTTGAAGGTTTGATGCTGGACTTAAACCTTGAACCATCAACATTCCTAATTATATGGCATTGCCTCGAATTTCTTCCAAGTCTCCCGGAGTTCATCCGTGATCATACTTGCCGCGGGCATGCCCCGCGCGGGTTCCGGCTGGCATTACAACCCAAGGAAGGCGGAGTTTACACTGAGCGAAGCGAATGTGCCTTCCGCAGTTGCGAGAGCCTGTCCCGAGCGAGCAGCTTGCGGCGCCGAGGGAAACCGAGCGCCAGCGAGGTGACGTGGCAATCCGTATTGGGCTAAGTTCAGTGTTTCCTAATGCAGGTCTGCATCCATGATCATCCTCGCCGCGGGCATGCCGCGTGCCGGTTCCGGTTGGCACTACAACCTCGTGCACGATCTTGTCCTCGCAGCCGGCGGCCAGGACGCCCGGGCTATCCGCCGCCGTTTCCTGCTCCGTCCCTTCCTTACCGAAGTGAATTGCAACATCCGTACCTTGCGCCCGCGGCGCCTCGCGCCGGTGCTCGTGCCATCCATGCTTGGTAATACATTCGCCATCAAGACACACGCGGGCCCTTCCCCAATGGCGTTGCGCCTGATCCGCACCAACCGTATGCGCGTAACTTACATTTATCGCGATCCTCGCGCCGCTCTCCTCTCTGCCTTCGAATATGGTCAGCGTTCCCGCTCAGCGGGTCGCAAAAATGCATTCGCTCGCCTGGAAACGATGGATCAGGCTATTGATTTCATCAAGATCTATCTGCTCATTTGGAAGCAGTGGATGAAGGTTGAGGATATCCACTCGCTGCGTTACGAAGATTTGTTGGCCAACTACGATGCCGAAGCCGATCGGCTTGCCCGCTTTCTCAAAGCCGACCCTGCGTCCAAGGCCGCCAAAGAAGCCATCGAGTTCTATCGGTCCGAAAAGGCGGGCGCGGAGCCGCCGTCCGGAGCGGAGCGAGTGCGAAGCGAACGTGGAGTGGCAGGTTACAAAGGCCAGCACTTCCAGGTCGGCGAAGCCGAGCGGTTTCGCCAGGTTTTGGCTGCCGATCAACTTAAGCTAGCCAATGAGGCATTTGGCTCGTATTTGACAGACATGGGTTACCAGGTCTAGAATTTGTTTTAAATACTTTGCTTGACAAGAGCCTTGTCAAGTTGTTCGCGACACCCCCTCGTGATTCCCCAACAACTTCCTGACAACCCCTTGCCGATTTCACGGAAATAAAGCATAATTCGCTTTGCTGCTTGGACCCTAACAGGCCGAGACGGCGGACAACATCGAGGTTCACCCACGCTAATTGCGTGGCTCGTCCGTCTCTCAAGCAGAGGCGGTTTTGTTTTAAGCTGAATGCAGACCGCTGAAAGAGGAACAGCTACGGAGGTGCCGTTGTCCACTCAAGCTCTTAATGCCAAGGTCAGGCCAGGGGAAGTCAAGCGCGCCAAATTTACCGTCCGTGATTTCCGCGATAAGAAAAAGAATGGTCAGCCAATTACTATGCTTACCGCCTATGACTATCCGACAGCCCTGGCGGTCGATCGCGCCGGCATCGACGCCATCTTGGTCGGCGACTCGCTCGGCATGGTCGTACTCGGTTATCCAAATACTCTTCCCGTAACCATGGAGGATATGCTCCATCATTCTCGGGCGGTTTTTCGTGGAGCAAGCCAGGCCATGCTCATCGGCGATATGCCCTTCATGTCCTACCAAGTTTCGGTTCAGCAAGCCGTGGCGAACGCCGGCCGCTTTCTTCAGGAGGCTGGCATGGATGCCGTAAAACTGGAAGGCGGCCACCACCGGGCCGAAGCCGTGCGCCAGATTGTGGCCGCCGGCATCCCGGTCATGGGACACTTGGGCCTCACCCCGCAAAGCGTGAATATCTTTGGCGGCTTCCGCCCGCAGGCGCGGACCAGTTCGGCAGCCAAACAACTGATTGATGACGCATTTGCCTTGGAAGAAGCGGGGGTTTTTAGCCTGGTGCTCGAATCGGTGCCGGCTCGATTGGCGCAGTGGATATCTCAGAAGCTCAACATCCCTACCATCGGAATCGGGGCCGGCCTGGGCTGCGATGGACAAGTACTCGTCACCCATGATCTCCTCGGCTTCTTTGATCGCTTTACCCCTAAATTCGTCAAACAATATGCAAGCTTGCATTCAATAATGGCTGAAGCCTTTACTTCTTTCAAAGAAGACGTGGAGAAACATCACTTCCCAGCTGAGGAACATTCGGTGGAGATGAAAGAAGAGCAATGGCAGGCTCTGCTCAAGGAACTGGATGGTGGGCAAGTATAACGAACCCATCCTGATTTTAGGCACCGGCGCTTTGGCTTGTCTCTTTGCCGCGCGTCTCGCCGCAGCAGGCAATCGCGTGCGAATGCTTGGCACCTGGCCCGAAGGCCTGGCCGCGCTTGCCAATCTTGGGGTCACGCTGGCAAACGAGGACGGGTCACTGCGCAGCTATCCGGTGAAGGTCAGCGCTGACCCAAACGATTTCTCCGGTGTTCGACACGTGTTGGTTTTGGTGAAATCTTGGCAGACTGCTCGCGCCGCCGACCAACTTTTCAAGTGCCTCGCTGTGGATGGAGTCGCCCTCACCCTCCAGAATGGTCTGGGCAATCGTGAAAAACTCGTGGAGAAGCTGGGCACAGAGCGCGTTGCCTTTGGCATTACCACCGGTGGGGCAACATTATTGGGACCTGGGCAGGTCCGCGCCGGGGGCGAAGGAAAAATTACCGTTGCGAAACAGGCGCGCATCACTCCAATTGTCGATTGGTTATCAGCCGCAGGGTTTCAAGTCGAAGTTGTGGAATCTGTCGACTCATTGGCCTGGGGCAAACTGGTCGTGAACGCTGCCATTAATCCCTTGACAGCTCTGCTGGAGGTCGCCAATGGAGAATTGTTAAAGCGCCCTCCGGCCCGTGAACTGAGCGCAGAATTGGCCAATGAAGTTGTATCTGTTGCGTCGGGAAAGAATATCCCTTTACCGTTTGATGACGCTGTGAAAGCCGTTGAAAATGTGATTGAACGAACTGCAGATAATCGTTCATCCATGTTGCAAGATGTGGGTCGTGGCTCCCTGACAGAAATCGATGCCATCAACGGTGCCGTGGTCGAAGCCGGGCGTGAAATTGGAATCCCAACTCCGGCAAACGAAGTCATGTGGAAATTGGTGAATGCGTTGAGTCCAGTTCACTCCGTCATTGTGAACGGATCCAGGCAATCCTCTCGCAAACGAGAAGGCGAATGAAGCAGGTAGTAACCATTGAAGAACTGCGCAGGTCACGCGCTCAACTAGAACCCCCGGTAGGCTTCGTGCCCACCATGGGCTACTTGCACGCCGGCCATATCTCCCTGGTCGAACTCGCAAAGAAAGATTGTGCCACCATCGTGGTCAGTATATTTGTCAATCCGACTCAATTTGGCCCCAAGGAAGACTTGAGCGCCTACCCTCGTGATATTCCTGGCGATCTGAAAAAACTTAAAGATGCCGGCGTGAATCTGGTTTGGCTGCCCACCCCGGAAATCGTGTATCCGGAAGGTTTCAACACCTGGGTAACGGTTGAAGGTATGAGTGAACCGCTCGAAGGGGCTGTGCGCCTTGGACACTTTCGCGGTGTGGCTACCGTTGTGGCAAAGCTATTCAACGCTGTTCGACCGGAAAAGGCGTATTTTGGGCAAAAAGATGCACAACAGGTCGCGGTCATCAAGCAAATGACTCGCGATTTGAATTTTCCCATCGAGATTGTCGTAGGCCCGACAATTCGTGAATCAGATGGACTCGCTATGTCTAGTCGCAATAGTTATTTGAATCCAATGGAGCGTAAGGCAGCCACAGTTTTATATCGCGCCCTGTCGGCTGCGCAGACGGCATACTCGGCAGGTGAGCGTAGCGGTGAGACCCTGCGCACGATAATGCACCAGGTGATTGAAGCGGAACCTCTGGCAAAACTCCAATATGTTTCCTGCGCGGATCGAGAAACATTGCGAGAACTTGATCGCATTGCCAACGGCGCCTTACTGTCCATGGCTGTGTTTATTGGTAACACGCGTCTCATTGACAATATTGTGTTGCACGCGACGAATAACAAGTAATCACTAACGTTTACCGGTCACTAATCAAACGGAGTAGCATGCTATTAGCAATCGATGTCGGTAACACAAATATCACTCTGGGCCTTTACCAGGGTGACACCCTGGGGCCTCGCTGGCGCATCGCCACCGAACACGAAAGCATGCCAGACGAATATGGGCTGCAATTTAGCGCCATGTTTGCACATGCCGGCGTTCCCGTCGGTTCCCTCGTTGGTATTTGCATGGCTTCGGTCGTTCCTCCGCTGACGGGGAAGGTCGTTGAAGCTTGTCGCAATTACCTGCAGAAGGATCCACTCATCGTGGACGCCGGGGTGAAGACAGGTGTCCGCGTGCTATATGAAGACCCAAAAGCCGTGGGGGCCGACCGCATTGTGGATGCAGCCGCCGTACAGCATCTCTATGGTGGCCCTGCCTGCGTAGTCGACTTTGGCACCGGTACTACTTTCGATGCCATCACGGCCGAAGGGGATTACCTTGGCGGCGCAATTGCTCCTGGCATCGGCATCGCCGCCGAGGCACTGTTCTCCGCCGGCGCCAAGCTGATGCGGGTGGATTTGCAGCGGCCGCCTGGTGTCATTGGGCGCAATACCACTCATGCCTTGCAATCCGGCCTGCTGTTCGGCTATGTGGGCTTAGTGGAAGGCTTGGTGGCTCGGTTTCGTGGGGAACTAGGTCCCGATATGAAAGTCATTGGCACTGGAGGGCTGGCTGAGATCGTTGCCCGCGAAACCAAGGTGATCGAGATCTTGGCGCCCTGGCTAACCCTAGATGGCTTGCGCATTATCTGGGGGTTGAATCAATAGCATGCAGAAGATCGCTTTTGCCACCTATGACGGATTCCCCGGTTTGACGGATGACGACAGGCTGGCCGCCGACGCGCTGGCGCAGCGCGGTATCGCTGTGGAGGCGGTACTGTGGACCGATCCATCGGTAGGATGGTCGGATTATTTAGCGGTAGTGCTCCGTTCTTGCTGGGACTACCATCTCAAGCCTGATGAGTTTCGAGCTTGGCTAGACAAACTGGAAAATGAAAAGACTGCCCTTTGGAATCCTTATCAGGTGTTGCGCTGGAATATGGATAAAAATTACCTCCGCGACCTGCAGGGGCAAGGAGTTCCTGTGCTGGATTCCGTTTGGCTATCTCGCGGCACGAGTACTAACCTCAGTGACCTGATGCGCCAGCAAGGCTGGCAACAGGCTGTGGTTAAGCCCATGATTTCGGCCGCGGCGAACGGCACCGAAGTATTCTCCTTTGAGCAGGCAAGAGAGGGGCAGCGTGGTTTTGAGGAGTTGCTTAATACGGGCGGTGTAATCGTCCAGGATTTTGCTGAGGAGATTCAAACAAGCGGGGAATGGTCTTTGGTCTTCTTCAACAAGAAATATAGCCATGCCGTGATTAAGCGTCCTCAGATTGGCGATTTCCGCGTCCAACGCGATTTTGGCGGGACTGCGCAGGCCATCGAGGCGCCCAAACAACTTGTTGGCCAAGCCCATCAGGTCATTGACAGGATCGACAACGACCTGCTTTATGCTCGTGTAGATGGCATCGAACGGAAACGCCAATTATTTTTGATGGAGTTAGAACTGATCGAGCCGTATTTGTTTTTCGAGCTCGATTCGTGGGCGGCCGGGCGTTTTGCGGATGCATTGGTCGAAAAGACAAGTGGGGCATGAGCATTGAAAACAAATTCTTCTAAGTCTGTGTTTGCGAGGGCGCAGAATGCCCGAGGCAACCCCAAAGATTGCCAGGATATCCGTCCATCGATGGTACTTCTCGTTGGCTTGGGCGGTCGCTTCGTCCGCGCCGCTTCACGTCGCCTCCTGGCAAAGACGATCGGAGGTAATGCGTGCTGCCTCTAAGCTCAAGACGAATCCTGTTGGGCGTCACAGGTTCCATCGCTTGCTACAAAGCCGTCGACTTGGCGTCAAAGCTTGGGCAACTGGGGGCTGACCTCGACGTTGTTTTAACTTCGGCGGCCACTCGATTTGTTGCGCCATTGACATTTCAATCCGTAAGTGGAAGGCAGGCTTATACAGACAGCGACCTTTGGGGTGCAGAGGGGCATGTGCTGCATGTGAATCTGGGCCGCGAGGCCGATTTGATTGTGATTGCCCCGGTTACGGCCGACACTTTGGCCAAACTGGCTCACGGAACTACAGACAATCTGCTCACGCTGGCAGTGATTGCTGCCAATGGGCCGTTGCTGTTAGCGCCCGCCATGGATGCAGGCATGTACGATCATCCTGCTACTCAAGCAAATCTTGAAACATTGAAGTCACGCGGCGCCACCATTGTGGGGCCGCAGCGAGGGCATCTTGCTTCTGGCCTGAACGCGCTGGGGCGCATGACAGAGCCTGCCGAATTACTAGGCCACATCCGACATCTGTTAGGTCGAACCGGTTCTCTGGCCGGGAAAAAAGTTGTAGTTACCGCGGGGGGGACGCAAGAAGCCATTGACCCTGTCCGCGCCATTACCAATCGCTCCTCGGGTAAACAGGGTTATGCCTTGGCACAGGCTTCGGTTGATTTGGGAGCCGAAGTTTTGTTGATTAGCGCACCCACTGCCTTGACCACACCGGTTGGCTGCGAACTGGTCTCCGTGACCAGCGCCAGGGAAATGCGAGACGCTGTTTTATCTCACGCCACAGGTGCCGATGTATTACTGATGGCAGCCGCAGTAGCAGATTTCAGACCGCAAGAAGAGTCCCCTCAAAAAATTAAAAGGAGTGCAGGCGTTCCTGAAATCCGTCTGGCGGCTAATCCCGATATCATTATGGAGTTAAACAAGCACAAAGCAAAACCCCGGGTGATCGTGGGTTTTGCAGCTGAAAGTAAAGATTTGCTTAAGAATGCTCAAGAAAAATTAGTGACCAAGAACCTGGATTTAGTGGTCGCCAACGACATCTCGGTTCAAGACGCCGGCTTTGAAGTGGATACGAATCGAGTCTTATTGCTCGACAAATCGGGAAAGCAGGAGCAACTGCCCCTGATGTCGAAGGACGAAGTGGCGAGAAGTGTTCTGGATCGTGTGGTTGGCTTGTTGAAGTTATGAAAAATGAACTCGCACTTGCGGGGATACGGAAACTAAATATTAGTCTGCGTTTCTCAACCTGCGCGCCAGAATCACCACCGCTAGCAAGATCGCGGCTGCTGCTAGCAATCCAGGGGCGCCGATATCATCGGCAAAACCGCTTTGAGGCAAAGCGCTGGAAGTTGCTGCGGGGGTCCCAGCCGTCGGGGTAGGGCCTGTTGGTGTGGCAGCTTGCGTTTGGGCCAAAGCCGCCTGGGTGAGTAAGGCGTTCACTGTCCGAGTTGCATCGTTAATTGGCGTTACCAATGTGTTTGTGGGCAATGGCGCCACTCTGGTCCTGGTGGGTCCGGGAGTCGGGGTACGCGTCGAAGTAGCACTGGGTGTATTGCTCGGAGTATTTGTCACTTGGACGGCAAGGGCAATAGCCGTGCCCGTTTGCTGCTCCGCTGACAGACCAGGTTGAGCAGCCTGTTGTCTCGGCAGAATTACCAGGGCGTACACTGCGATGGCAAGGATTGCGAGCAAAATGATTCCACCCAAAGTACCAGCCATCACTGGAAAGCGGTTTCCGGGTCGCCTCGGTGGACCGGGAGATGTTGGCTCAGGAAGGTTTAGGTCGCTGTCGTTGAGCATCGATGGGCCGTTGGCGTACTCTACACTATTAGCTCTAGGTTTGCCAGTGGATGACGCCCTTCACCTTGATCCGGGAAGGCAACGAGTGCGCCGGGTGCGCGCAACCCGCTTGGGTAAACCGTCGACGGGGGTAACAAACCGGTGATTTTGCCGACCCGACTTTTGCCTAAACCGGCCAATACTCGCACCGTTTGGCCGACGCGGAATGGCTGCACAGTTTCAGGCGGGCGTGATTGATTCGCTTCCTTCACCGGGATGATCACTTCTGGTCTATCACCATTCTCAGGGTTGACTGCTTGGGCATTCAATGTGGCCTTGTCACCATCGTGATTGGCTAACAAATCAAACGCGACCGAATTCATGGGAACTTGGCCAAATCCTTCAAGCGTGATGATTGGATACGGTTGCCTTTGGGCAACTGGGAAGAGTCGCGTGGTGAGGCTTCCCAGTACCAGACCGCGGATGGGGACCTGGGCAGCTAGCTCCAGGACTTGGCGTTCGTCGCAGTAACCGGCAACTAATATCACGCCGCGTTGGCTAATATCGATCAGATCTGCCGTCAGATGTTGATTTGGCTCGCTACCCACGATTTGTAGCACGCCATCTCCGAGCCCATGGTTCCCCCAAATCCCTTGCACCCAGGCGCAAACGATTTCAATGGTGACACCTCGACCAGGTTCGATATCGATAATCTCTCCGGGCACACGCGCCTGCAGGATTGACGATTCGCTGCTGGTCTGTAGCAGAATTTGTGCCCCGTTGATGGCTACCACGCGCCCATTGGCCGGCGCCCGTAACTGTCTCGACCCGATCCCCCGGCGGCCAGCGAGGATCGTCCCTTCCTCGACTTCTTCTCCTACAGCCCGTTGGATAAGCGGATTGGCTTGATCAGCAGAGATTCCCAAGCTGCGTGCTGCATCCAGGATGAGATGCCGCACATCCAAATCGGCACGCGCCACATGGTCTGTGGATTGAACAGCGTCGCCGTCATTAACCAAAACCAGCCCCTCGACCGGCAAGAGTCGCCTACGCCGCAGCGTGGTCTGCGATTGGACATGGCTGACCGGTGTGATCATTATCCGCTAACCTGTAATCAATTCCTGTTGCCAACTATTCAGCGTTTCTTGGCGGCGGTTTAGCGAGCTAGGCACTTGGATTGGACGACCGCGAGCATCGATGATCAACCCGAAAACGCCGCCCGCCACACGGCGCACCCAGCCGCCGCGCCCACGCCCTAGCCCAATGTTCACATTTTGAAGAGGATCGACATAGATGTCGACGACACGACCCGGGGGCAACGGGATGCTTTTGATAGTACCTTCGCGGATCTCCACGACGTCTTCCTTTTCGCCTTCGTGAACAATCTGAACGCGCAGCAATGGATTGCCTCGCCCTCGCATATTGCCCACCGGGGAAATCACAGTCCCCAGATTGATGAAGGAATTGGATTCGAGCACATGAACTGCCATGACGGGGTCGATCTCGGCGGTAGCGCCGACTGCATTTACTAGGTTGTTTTGGTCCAGTATCACAGTTGCAATACCGACAGGCTGGATGGCGTCCAGAATCATCAGAAGGCTTTGTTCCATGCGCGGGGCACGTGCCACTGCCGACCCGCTCACCAGGATCCTGTCGAACCAAGGCAGCGCGCCGGGCATTGGGTAAATCGCGTTGGGTGGAAAAAGTGACAGGCTGTTCTCGATTGCTAAACGCATCACCTGCCGAGCCGCAGCCTGTTCGATCGCCATCTCCTCAGGGGTGGAGGGCAACGTACCGGCGAATAGTGGCTTGTTGTATAGGTAATCCAGAACTAAGTCTTCGGGGAGATCATAGGGTAACCAACGCATAATCTGAGGTAAGTGGGTCTCGGCGATCATGCCAGGCAGACCTGCTCCCACGCCTAATTCGGGGAATACGCGCAATTGCAATTCGCCGGCAAATGCAGAGGCCACCGTGGTATGCAACCCTCCGATGTCGATGCCAAGCATGCCCTTCGGCGTATCGATCACCGTGCTGAGGAAACGCACCACGCGTCCCAGTGCATAGGCGGCCGGATAAATTTGCCCCTCCGAAAGTTCGCGTAATTCCAAAAGACCATTCATTTTGCGTGATTGGAGATCGAAATAAATCGCGTTTAGCGCCTGCCGGGCCGGCCCAAAACTTTCCTGCTCCAGGTAAGGGCGTATGTTAGGGCTGAGATGCAGCATCGTCAGCGCGCCTAGAACATTGTCGATTTCGTCGTGTAATTTCTCATTGCCTACGAACAAAACTTGAGGACGTTGCTTTTCCGGAATTAGATTGAGGGCAAGGGCAAGGTAATTGGCTAGGCGGATTACGGATCGCGAGGCCCCCTCATTGGTGCCGCCCGCCATGACCACTAGATCGGGCAGGGTATTGCAAATAGCATCGATGATGGCTTCCGGCGGGCGGCGGTCATTTAGGCCCAAACTGTCCACAACCCTGAAATAGGATGAGCGAACCAGCATATTCGCGCTGTCCAGTGAAATTTCGTCAAGAAGGCCGACCGTCATCACCTTCAAAGGCAGGGCTCCCGCAAATGTTACGCTGATGGCATTGGCGCCAGCCCCCTCGCCGTTGTCACGCGAAATCAACAGGCCGCTATCCGTTAGGAACGTGCGCCCAGTGAATTCCTGCAATTGTTCCAGGGCTTCCAGGACACCGAGGTTTAAGTCGAAGACTGGCGCGCCAAGAGTGCTTGGTGCCGCTCCCGTAGCAAGGAAGCGATAACGACCCTCCACATTGTCGAAGAAATGGGCGCGCGTGTTTACGCTGCCAACATCAATCGAAATGAGGGAGAGGCTCTCAACTTTGTCAGGCGTGGTCATTGCAATCCAAACAGCGCAAAAGCAAAATCGCGTAGAAATGCTATGCGTTCGATCAGCGCTCCCAGGCTTGCCTGCAGCATGCCGGCAAACAACGTAGCCAGCGCGATGGCGATGAATATCGAGCCAAACCAGGCTAACCCTTCTATATAACGGTTGCGCAAAGGTTCTTGTTTGCCGCGGCTTTGTGCACCAAAATGGAAATAAGCCAGCGTACTGACTGTCGCCAGAAGCACCATCGCCCCGGCAAACAAGATCTCGATAGTCTCACCGTAGCGGCCAACTTGGATCGATAAATAGAATTGCTCGACGTCGAATATCCCTGCTGCCGCTCCGATTTGAGGTATCAGCGTTCCTTGCACTGCTCCACCAATGGCAAGCGCTGCGCCTACTCCGACCAGCAATGCAGTTACCGGCGAACCCAGACGAGCAGTGCGCGGTGAAAGTTTTGTAAGCAACAAAATGCTCAGCCCGATCCGTACCGCTAAGTCGATCAGGTCAACTGTTGGAGTTCCGGCGAATTCATCCAAGAGCGGATAAACCAATTGTGGCAAGACAACATCTTGTATTGCAATGGCCGCTGTGTACCCTGCCGCGGCGCCAATAAATAGGTAAAGGACGGCCCGAAACGCGGGGTTGTCACGGAAAGCGTATGAAAAGGTAATCAGGGTCAAACCTGCTGCTACGAACAGCCCGATTTGAGTGAGTATTTCCGGGCTAATCAGCACGTTGGCTCCCCGTTGTTTCTTTTTCGGCTGGTGAATGCGGTGATCGCTTGGTGCGATTTTCCGGCTGCAGATGGATTACGCGCTCGTAAAGACCACCCAGAAAAATCAGCAGCACAATGGCGCCCAATCCAAAGCTATACGCGTCCCATTGAGCGCGGCTATCGATGTTTTCCTGGGAACGTAGTTGTTCGTAGACAACCGCACCCCGCAATCCGCTGACCAGCCCTTTTAGCGTCTGCGGGTTTCCTTGCAGATAGGGTCGTAATAATGGCGCTGCCTGAGCGCTTGTGACAGCAATCAGCCCACTAGGCAGCTCTGCAGCTCCTTGCTCTATCCAGAGGCGGGCGTCCTCGGCGCCGCTGCTAACGATAACCACGAGGGCGAAATCAGAGATACCGTTGATGGATTCCAACGAAGGATTCGCCCATGGATTTAAACCCAGTGCTGTGAGCGAAACCGTCGACCCGCGTGGGTCGTTGAGGAAGTGGCGCAAAGCGGCCATGCCACCAGAAAGGTATCCTAGGTTTGTGTAATCGCTTGCTGTCACAGCAGGCTGATTCGCCAGCTCATCATGCAAGATGTTCTCCGCAATCACTGGTCCGGTTGGTTGAGTGGAAACGAACACAAGCTGTGCTTGCTTCTCTAACAGATGAGAAAGGACTGCCGCAATAACTGCCTTAGCTTCACCATAAAAAGCAGGCTGCAGATCGAAACCAATGAGCACGGGTGCCCCGGAAGGCAAGCCTTCAATGAGATCGAAGATGGCCTTGCTTTCAGGCAGGGCTTCAAGATCCGGCCGCGGCGCCAATTGACCTTGATTCAGAACTGGGAACAATACTGCCAAGATCAACGCAACACCCATCAGGGTGTTGAGAAGTCGAGCTGGCAAAGTAGCTGGTGTTCTTCTGTCATCACTAGGCTTGGCTTCGTCGTTGAGCAGTTTTTCCAGTGCCGTTACATGTCGGCTTTGGCTGTCGGTGAGGTCCAGGCGGGTGGAATACACAGGCGGTTTTATGGATTGGATGGCCTTTGGCTCGGCGGGCAGGGTACCGCTGAGGCCGGCCAGCGGACCTGCAGCTTCCTGGGCGCCAGGCAACATTTCGCTTGAGCGTGTGTCCTCCTGCGGGAAGACACCGCTCGGGCGCATGGCTTGCAGCCAGCTGGGCAGTTCCCCAGGAGCCAGTTCTTCCGTCGTGCCCTCCATGAAGGCGGGGATTTGTGATGAGATCTGTTCGATTTCTTCCCCCTTTGGGCTCTCTGGCTGGTCCAGCTCTTCCAGCCAAGCTGGAATTTCTGGCTTAGGCGGTTGCGGTGATTCTGTTTCTCCGATTTCTGGCTCTTTGACCGAGGGTTCGGGTGAAGGGTCAGCTTGTTCTGAGGATTCAGAATGGGCTTTAGTAGTTCGGTTAGGAGGAATCGGCTGCGTATCGCTGAGGGCGTCCTCAGGCTTGTCTGGGCGGGCAGCTTCTGGTTTTGTTTCCGAGTGGCTATAGCGCTGACGAATCGCTGTTAGCCAGCTCGGCTCTTCCTTGTTCGGTTGTTCGGATGGCACGTGAGGTTTGTTTGTTTTATCCGAGTGGGATGATTCTTGCGATTGGCGTTTGCGTAAATCCTTGAGCCAATCGGGTAGGCTTTCTTCGGGGTCTTGGCCGGAACGATAAGACATGCTGATCTTGTGCTGTCTAGCTGCCGTAAGGCCTATCGGAACCTAGCAAGATGCGCAACCCGGTGGCCAGCGTCCCAAGTGACACACCAATCAACAGTCCACGCAGTGCGCCCACCGATAAGAAATTGTTTACATAAGGCCCAATTGTCTTGGTAAACATTGGAAACTCGATGCCGAACAAGGGTCCAGCGCTAAGCAGTAAGACGAAAAGAGTGACAAGGAATACTAGGCTCATTCGGTCCTTGCGTTGCTGCATTATGCGCGCGGCTGCCAGGGTAAGGCTGATCGCCAAAACAGCCATCAGGCTGGTCTCGACCGGGAGTTGAATATTGCTGAATATCCAGTTGGCGAGCTGTCCTTGGCTGCCTTCCCACAAAGTGACGATGAATGTCGCGATCATGGCGACCAGCAAAATCAAACTAAAAGTCGCTTTGTCCCCCGTGCGCACTTTTTGGAGATGGACTTGAAAGAGATTTTCCAAACCTAGCAGCAACGCAATAGCCGTCAACAGCATGGCCCAATTCAAGATTTGATTGCGTAAAGCAGCGAGGCCAGGCAGCACCAGGCTGGTGAGCACGATAAATCCAAGTGCAATTGCGACTGCGGCAGACACGGGTGTGCGGAGTCGCAGATTCATTGCAGGGCAAACAATGGGAGCAGCGAGGTAACCACAAGCAGCAAAATCACAACCCAGCGCAGCACATCTTGCGCGCGCGCGGAAGCTAGATGCGTAGGGTCTGCAGCCATATAAGCGCCGGTAGCGAAAAGCTCTTCGCCTATCAGAGGCTGGTCTGAACTTGCAAAGTAAATCGCCTGGCCTGTTAAGTTATTGCTTCCGCCAAGACTGAAACCACCTGTTCTTTGCGTGGCCGCGGTGAGCAACCCGGCCTCTTCACTGAAGCTGCCGACCAGAGCGGATGCAGAGATGTTGTGGTCTAGAATCAGCGGCAGTGCGCCCCCGGCATAGGAAAATGGGGTCAGCCCTGTAGTCTGAGCGAAGGTGCCCTGATAATGATCTGAAATGTTTAGCCGGCGATAGCTGGTTCGCAGAGTGTCTTGCGCTAGCAGCAGGATGGCCCCGTCGCCTGTTGTGGCGAGCGGCGGCTGGTCCGAATCTGCGGCGATTTCCGCCACCTGCCGCAAAAGTGTAAGGCCTGCGAATGCCGCCGCGGCTTCCGGGCCCAGAATAGTGCCCCCGCCAAGACTGATTTGCAGGCGTGAACCGTCTTCGACAGACAGCTCAATGGTGCGCCGCAATTGACGAAAGGCTGGGATTGAGCGCAGCGCACGCCGCGGATTATCCCGGTCCCAAAAGGTGAAAATCAAGATTAATGCTAGGCACAGCCCGATCCACAGCGGCGCGGGTAAGTTCATTTCGATTCTTCCTGCAAAACCTTGATGAAAGCTTGGGTTTGTTTTGGATCTTCAAGGAGTGCGACCAGTGAACGCACTGGCATCCAGGTATCCAGCAGCGGCTGGCCGACGTAAAGACCCTGCGCGGCTATCTCGGTAAAAACCCCACCACTTTCAAGCAGAGCCGAGGTCAGACCTGCCAATCCCCAGTGGCTTAGCTTCTGAGCCCAGTCCCGCCATTCTTGCCGCTCGGCATTCACATTGGGGAAGTTTTCGATGATTAAGTCGTCCACAGGTCGATTGTATATGTGCGAAGGTGGAAACGCAAGCCGCGGATAAATAAGGTTACATCGGGCTTACACTTGCAAAGCAACTGTGGATTAAGATATAAGCATGGACGGCTCCCCTGGTAAGTGGATTCGTTTTGATCCACCACATCGCAAAGGGTATTTGTTAAATTTGGCTGCGCTTCTCGTCGATTTTTTCCTGATCGCGGCTCTATTGGTGTTTTCACTTGGTCAACCGCCTGGTTTGATCGTGGTGGTCGTGTTGTTAGGCGCATTGTTGCTGAGCGTCCCCTTGCCTATCCTGATGTATCGACTTTATTCTCTTTGGCGCTCTGGGTATTGGGTGGGCCGGGATGGAGTTCGTTTGCGCTGGGGTTTGCGTCTGGTCGATTTGCCTTATGACGAAATAATAGATGTGGCCAGTGCTGACGAATTGGAACACCCCATCGGATTTCCACGTTGGACTTGGCCAGGCAGCGTCGTCGGTCAGCTCGTTGATTCGGAACTGGGTCCGGTCGAGTTTCTCGCTTCGGACACAAGACGTTTGGTGCTGATTGGCACCAAAAAACTTGTTTTTGCTGTTTCCCCTCAGGAACAAGGCGAATTCATCGAGGCGTATAAACATGAATCAGAACGAGGGAGCTTGAGGCCACTGCCCGCCTACTCTGCGCAGCCTATTTTTGTTCTGGTTGAAGCTTGGGCCGAGCTGCAGTCCAGAAGACTGCTGGTCGCGGGAGGGGTTATGGCCATGGTCTTGCTGCTCCTGGTCGGGGTTTTGGCTCCAAACTTGGAGACCGTAACACTTGGTTTTGCTGCCGACGGCCAACCCCTTCCTGCCGTGGCCGGGGTGCAACTCTTCTTATTGCCGGCGCTGAACCTGTTTTTCTATATGGGCAATTTCATCCTTGGCTTGCTGTTTTATCGTGAGCCTCATGGCGCCTTGATCTCGCATCTGTTATGGGGGGGTAGCTTGTTGACCAGCCTTGTTTACATTGGCGGGGTACTTTTCAGCCTATAGGTTATCCACCCGAATGTCAGAGTTTTCCACAGGCCACCGTAAGTTATCCACAACTCATGACTGAGGTGCAGGTTTCTACGGCAAACCTGTTGATTGGCTTTGGCCTGGCCGCTGTTGCGGCGGGAGTTGCCTGGCGGCTTGGGATGCTTTCCGTAAACGGGTGGTACGCCGCAATCCCGCTAGGCGGTCTAACATACGGTTTGGGCGGCTTACCGGCCGCAATATTGCTGCTTGCCTTTTTCGCCTCCTCAAGCCTGCTTTCGAGGGCATTTGCCAGGGCAAAGCGCCAGGTTTCCGCCAACTTTGCCAAGGGCGGACGCCGCGATTGGGCTCAGGTGGTGGCCAACGGAGGGGTCGCGGTATTCAGCTTGGTCATGGCAGCCACGGGCTGGGTAGCGACGCCATTTGCCTGGGTGGCCTTTGCCGCCGCGCTCGCCGCGGTGACCGCTGACACCTGGGCGACAGAAATAGGAGTTTTGAGTGCTGGTCAGCCGTTCTTGATCACATCCGGAAAGCGAGTGCCGCCCGGTACTTCGGGCGGCATTTCCTTTTTAGGCAGCGGGGTTGCCTTGTTGGGTGCGTTGCTGATTTCAGCTCTGGCCTGGTCCCTTGGATTGATTACCTTTACCGTTCTGCCTTTTGTTGGGTTGGCTGGATTGCTGGGCAGCTTCATCGATTCAGCTCTGGGGGCAACGGTGCAGGCTGTTTACTGGTGCCCGCAATGCAAAAAAGAAACCGAGCGTTATCCCGTCCATTATTGCGGTCATTCGACTACTCTTTACCGCGGTTGGCGTTGGCTGGATAACGATTGGGTAAATTTCCTTAGCTCATTGGCCGCTGCCCTGATTGCTATCGGGCTATTCATCTGGTTCGTGTGAGATAATCCGCGCTCTCATGAGCCCCTTGGTTAAAGAACGCGTTCCTATGTCTTCACCGGACCTCACCGAAGCGGAACGCCGCGCGGTTCTCGAGGTGCTCAGCACGCCGGTGCTGAGCATGGGCAAGCAGACTCCCGCATTCGAAGAATCTGTGCGCAAATTCAGCGGCGCTGCTCATGCCATCGCCGTGAACTCCGGAACCAGCGGTTTGCACCTGTGTGTGCGCGCCGCCGGGTTCGGTGCTGGCGATCTAGTAATCACCACTCCTTTCTCGTTCATTGCATCCAGCAATGTGCTGCTCTACGAAAACGCGGTTCCCATTTTCATAGACGTGGACATAAACACAGGCAACATCGATCCATCTCGTTTGGCGGAAGCCGTCGAGCAGCTCCTCAAAGGGGGCAAGGCTGCCGAGAAATGGTTACCGCGTAAGGGTGCGATCGCAAAAAAGCCGAAGGGGGTTTTGGCAGTGGATGTGTTTGGGCAGCCAGCCGACTATGACGCTATCACCGCGATTGCCACAGAATACGATCTTTTGCTTATCGAAGATTCGTGTGAGGCGTTGGGTGCAGGATACAAAGGCAGGCAAGCTGGGCGCTTTGGTCAAATGGCTGTGTACGCGTTTTATCCGAACAAGCAAATCACTACGGGTGAGGGCGGTGTAATCGTCACCGACGATGCAACCGCTGCGGATTTCATGCGTGCCTTGCGTAACCAGGGTCGCGCTCCCGAAGATACGTGGTTGCAGCATACACATTTGGGCTACAACTATCGCCTCCCGGAGTTGAGCGCTGCGCTTGGCCGCGTTCAAATGGAGCGACTCAATGAATTGCTCGCCAAGCGTGAGCAAGTGGCTGCTTGGTACACCGAGCGGTTGAAGAAGGTAGAGCAGATGGAAGTACAACACCTTGCAGATACTACTACGCGCATGAGCTGGTTCGTTTATGTAATCCGCTTGGCGACTCAGATTTCACGTGAAAAGGTAGCGCATCTTCTGATGGATGCGGGTATTCCCACGCGGCCGTATTTTGCGCCCATTCACCTGCAGCCGTTTATGGTGGAACGCTTCGGCTACCAGCCAGGTGATTTTCCTATTGTCGAAGATCTGGGGCGCCGTGGGTTGGCCTTACCGTTTTCCAGTGTGATGACCGAGGAACAGGTGGATCTGGTTTGTAATGAACTAAAGAAAGCGATCCCAGAAGCTTTGGAAAAATAAAAAGAGAGCTCGCAACGGCGAGCTCTCTTGATTTTTTTTTTAGCGTACTTCGCTAAAGTTGATCATTACCAAACTTTCCTGACAATCATCCGTTGTGCTGAACACGAATGATTCAGAAATAGGTGCATCGTTGTCGTTTAGAAGAGTAATCTGCAAAGTGTTATTCGACGCAATGGGCTGGCTGGCAACTTGGATCTCGTAATAGGCGCCGGACCCGTATTGGGTGGCGGCCCCGGTCAGGCCGATCTTATCGATTGATTGGTCGCTCAATGTTCCGGTTACGTGCACCTGCAAACCGCTGATCGGAATCCCATCGAGACCAAAGGCTTGGCCGGCTACGCCCATGAAATTGCAAGCTAGTTCGGGATGGAAGATGGTTGAATCCATCGCCACTGGGCTGCCTTCCTGAATCTGGAAAAAGCTGCCGGCCTCTTCGGCCGTTGGCGTCAAGGTAGGCTCAACGGTTGCGGTGGGAGTTTCGGTCGGCGAGGCGACCGGTGTATTTGTCGGAATGTCTGTGGGAGGAATCGGTGGCAGTGGGTTGAATTCGCTGAATGGGTTTAGGAATAGCAAAATAATAAAGGCGACCGCAGCGATAGCGCCGAGGAAAAAGAACAGGCTCCCGCAATTCCAAATGGCCGCGCCTACTTTGCTGGGTTTCCTTGGTTTTACTTCTTTGAAGTCGAACTCATCCATCTTTTACTCCATTTATTCAGCCTTGCGAAGGTTAATCCTACGACATCACCGCTTCCAAGACCACCTCATTCGCCTTTCATTTTCGCTGCGCTCGGTGCGCCTCTCAGGGGCAGGCCATCCGCAAGCGAATTTAGCGCAGCAAGGTTTCGATTGTAGATTGTGCCCGCTGCGCCTCCACCCATTCCTCAAGCGCCTTCATTTGAAGGGCCAATCGGGCTTGCGGGCTTAGCGGTCGGTCCGGATCGCGGTCCAGCACCTCGATGAGGTGAAAGCCCAATTCGGTCTCGATCACCTGGCTGAATTCACCGGGCTGAAGAGCAAAAGCGGCCTCTTCTACTTCGGGTTGCATCAGGTAGCCTCTGGGGAACCAGCCCAGGGAACCCAACCCTTGTGGATCGTTGTTGGCGGCCTCTTGTTCGAAAGGCGTGCCTCCTTCCAGATGATCCAGCGAGCGCTCAGCTTGGAAAGAGTCCGTGAACAGAATTTGCCGCGCTTCCACTTGCTCCGCGCTCAATGGAACCGCCTCCGTGATCTGCGACCGCATCCAGCCGGCCTCAATCTCAAGCGATAGTTCGCTGCGGAATTGATCCGCAGTGTAGCCCTGCTCGCCAAGCCAGGCGTCAAAGGCTTCCTGGCCGCCTGCTTGCTCGACCACCGCGCTCAGTCGCTGGTCGATTGTGGCATCATCGAGCGATAAGCCTGCTTCTCGAGCGCCCTGCGCCAGCAGTAGCCGATCAATGAGGTCATCGAGAACGATTTGTTCCGCGTCTTCGGATGCCAGAAGTGTGCCAGATTCGCCTTGGGCAGCCCTGTATTGCGCCAGGTGGATTTGGTATATATCGCCAGGGATCGCTTCGCCGTTGACTAATGCCACTGGTGGCGATGTAGTTGGAGTGACCTGTATCGGCGCAGGCAATTCGGTGCTGGCTGCCCCCGTAGTAGGTGGGTTCGCTGTTCCGCAGGCAGCAAGCACTAAAGCAAGCGCGCCCACTCCGATGGTTAGCAGATAGTAGTTGAGCGGGTGCGCAGATACGGGTCGTACTAACCCTTTGTCGCAACAAAGCGGTCCCTCAGGGCGGAGCTTGACAAGCCCGGCCCTTGTCGCGCTGATATTTTTTTGCGCGTGGGCGGTTGATACGGTTAGGCAGGACATAGAAGGGGACAAATATGCCAAACAAAAAGCCCTTGCGGGCGCGCCAAAGATTATACAGTATCGAGTATTCATTGCGCGTCCAAGCGCTTGACACCGATTTGTTAATTGCGCATAATACAAGCCAATAAAAAAGGCTGAGAAAGAGGAAAGTAAGCGGTTGGAAGCTGCCAGGGAAGCCGGGGCACAGACTGAAACCCCGACACTGCCGAAGATCGCCGAAGTTCCCTCTCGAGCCTCTCCAGTGAATAGCAGACCTGCTTAGTAGCTGGCGACGTACGCTCAACGTTAGCGGAGCCGCCAATCGCCAAGCGCAAAAAGAAAAGCCTTGTTTACAGCGCACGGCTGTTGGAGTGAGAGGGCGGCACAGCCGCCAAACCAGGTGGTACCGCGGAGGTTAATGCAACCTTCGTCCTGCAAAGGACGAAGGTGTTTTGTTTAATGATGTTGGAGGCGCTATGCTGGAAGGTCTGGAAAAGGTTCGGGATGAAGCCCTGGAAACCCTAAAGGGCGTTCGAGATGAAGCCGCCTTGGAAACATGGCGAACCAGATTTCTGGGCCGCTCGTCTGCCCTGATGCAGAGCCTGAAACAATTATCTAGCCTTGGTGCCGAAGATCGTCCCAAAGTGGGCCAGACGGCCAATGAGGTAAAGCGAGCTCTGGAGACTGCACTAGAGGAGCGCAAGATTGCTCTCAACGAACAAAAGGTTCAACGATCGTTGGGCGAAGATAGCTTGGATGTGACTCTGCCCGGCCGCGCTGTCCCATGGGGCCGTCTGCATCCCATCACGCAGACTCTGCGCCGAATCTATGCGATCTTCGCTGAGATGGGGTTCCAGGTCTATCGTTCTCGCGATGTGGAGACGGACGAATACAACTTCCAGTTGCTCAATATTCCGCGCCACCATCCGGCGCGCGATATGCAAGACACTTTCTATATCGATGACGGCACCGAGGAAAGCAGCGTGTTGCTGCGCACGCAGACATCGCCCGGCCAGATCCATGCCATGCGCGAAAGCTCTGTGCGGGATCCAAAGAATCCTCCACCAGTTCGCATTATCCTCCCAGGCATGTGTTATCGCTATGAACAGGTCACGGCGCGCTCTGAAATCCAATTCACGCAAGTTGAAGGTCTTGCTGTCGGCGAACACATCACCTTTGGCGATCTAAAAGGAACGCTTTCCGAATTCGCCAAACGTTTCTTCAACTCAGAGGTGCGTACGCGCTTCCGTGCTTCGCACTTCCCGTTCACCGAGCCTAGCGCTGAGATGGATATAGAATGCTTTGTCTGCCACGGAGCCGGCTGCCCGGTGTGCAAGCAAACAGGGTGGCTGGAGATACTGGGCAGCGGCATGGTGCACCCCACCGTGCTAACCAACGGCGGCTACGACCCCGAACGTTATTCCGGCTTTGCCTTCGGAATGGGTCCGGAACGATTGACCATGCTGCGTTATCGCATTGAGGACATCCGCTATTTTTGGAGGAATGATTTGCGCTTCTTGGAGCAATTCTCATGAAAGCACCGATTTCCTGGATCAAAGATTTTGTGAACCTCGATGGAATCTCCATCGAAGATCTGGCGCATACGCTCACCATGGCAGGGCTTGAGGTTGAGGAAATTCAATATGTGGGCCTTCCTATGCCGGAAGGCTTGCAGGTGGCAAAGATAAGCGGCATCGCATGGGATCGAGAAAAAATTGTTGTAGGCGAAATTCGTGAAGTGCTGCCGCATCCGAACGCGGATCGCCTGGTGCTGTGTCGTCTGTTCGACGGCGAGAAGGAACATACCGTCCTTACGGGTGCGCCAAACTTGTTCGAATACAAAGGCAATGGCGAGCTCAGAAAACCGCTCAAGGTCGCATACGCACAAGAAGGCGCCGAGATCTATGATGGGCACCAGCCGGGTTTCCAAAAAACGATTCTGAAACGCGCCAGGATCCGCGGTGTGGAGTCATATTCCATGGTTTGTTCCGAAAAAGAATTGGGGTTCTCTGAAGAACATGAGGGCATCATGTTCCTGGGAGATGATGCCAAAGCCGGCATGCCGCTGGCTGATTACATGGGCGACGCGGTGTTCAATATTGCCATCACGCCTAACATCGCGCGCGTCGCAAATGTATATGGTGTGGCCCGTGAGGTAGCGGCCCTGATCGGGCGAAAGCTGAAGCTTGCCCCTGTAAGGGTGAAAATGGACGGGCCTGCGATCAAGGGGAAGGTCAAAATCGAAATCCAGGAACCGGAACTCAACCCGCGGTTTGTGCTTGGCCTGATCAAGAACGTGGAGATAAAACCCAGCCCCGATTGGGTTCAGCGCAGGCTGCGCCTGGCGGGGATGCGGCCGATCAATAACATTGTGGACGCCACCAACTATTCCATGCTGGAGCTTGGCGAACCGCTGCACGCCTTCGATTACGACACATTGGTTCGGAGGGCGGGTGGCAAGACGCCCACAATCATTACGCGCATGGCCAAGAAGGGCGAAACGCTGACTACACTGGACGATGTCGAACGCAAGCTGGACGACTTCACGGTCATGGTTTGCGATGCAGCGGGTTACTTATCCATCGCCGGAGTCATGGGCGGCGCCGAAACCGAGGTCACTGAAAGGACTCGCAACGTCCTGCTTGAAGGTGCGGCCTGGAATTTCATCAACATTCGCAAGACGCTTAGGGCGCAGAACTTTTCCTCGGAAGCTGCCTATCGTTTCTCGCGCGGGGTGCACCCGGACATGGCGCCCCGTGGAGTGAGCCGCTGCCTTGAATTGATGCGACTCTGGTCAGGCGGTGTGGTGAATGAAGGGTTGGTGGATAAATATCCTTTGCTGGCGAAGCCCTCGGTGGTTGAAATCGGGCCGGAAGACGCTCGGCGTTGGTTGGGCGTTGAATTGAGTGCCAGCCAAATCGCCTCCATCCTGCGCAAACTGGAATTCGATGTAAAGACTAAGGGGAAGAAACTTGTAGTCACAAGCCCAGACCATCGCCTGGATATTGGGGAAGGGGTGATTGGGAAAGCCGACTTGATGGAAGAGGTCGCCCGCATATATGGCTACGAGAAGATCGCTGCCACGCGCCTGCGTGACGAGATCCCTCCCCAGCAGAGCAACCGGACCCTGGAACTTGAGGAGCGTATCAGGGATTACCTAGTTCGCATGGGTCTGCAGGAGATCATCACTTACCGCATGACATCGGCCGAACAAGAGGCACGGCGTTTGCCTCCCGGGATCCGGCCGGATGACAAACCCTACATTCGCCTGCTTAATCCCATCTCGCAGGATCGGGTTGTAATGCGCAAAAGCCTGCTGGCGAGCGTGCTAGAGGTCGTGGAAAGCAACGCCAATCTACGCGAACGCATCGCTGTATTTGAGATCGGCCAAATCTTCCATGCATCGGAAGCAGGCCCGCTGCCGGATGAATATCAAAGGTTAGTGATCGCCATCACCGGGCCGCGCGCCCTGACAAATTGGGACAGCGCGGAGAGTGCTCGTTTTGATTTCTACGACATCAAAGGGGCCGTGAATAGTTTGCTGAATCACCTAGGTCTAAGCGATCTGCAGTACCAGGCCGGGAAGCACCCATCCTTCCACCTGGGCAAATCTGCCAAAGTGTTGCTGGGCGAGCAGCAACTAGGTGTTTTAGGAGAAATCCACCCTCAAGTCCAAGCCCAATACGAGCTAGGCAAATATCCTGTTCAAGCAGCCAGCCTCAACCTGGACCGGCTTTACGAGTTGGTGCCCGAACGCTTCGACTCCGCGCCCGTGCCTGCCTACCCCCCTGTCCTTGAGGACTTGGCTTTGATTGTGGACGAATCCATTCCAGCCAGTCAGGTGGAGGCGCTCATCCGTCAAACCGGGGGCAAGCTGCTCACCGCTGTATCGCTGTTCGATCTCTATCGCGGTGAACAAATCGGGAAGGGCAAAAAGAGCCTGGCATACCAACTCACATATCAGCATGGCGAACGTACACTGACTGATGAAGAGGTTTCCAAGCTGCGAGAGCGCATAATGAAGCGGCTTGAGCAGGGACTGGGCGCACAACTGCGCGGGTAAGCACGCGATTATGCCCTCCTCACATTTTGAGGAACTTGGTTTTCACCAGCTAAGGCTTAACCGTTTCAATAATTTCCGCCACCAGATCATAACGGCCAAATTGAGGCATTAAGTAAATACCCTGTGCCCATGGCTTTATCCTCTCGATGATCTCTACCGCGATCTTCACACCTTCTTTGGGTCCGGTCTCACCTGCGGCCTCGATTCGCTTTCTGAGCGTCTCGGGGATGGTGATTCCAGGCACTTCGTTGTGGAGAAAACTGGCATGCCGCGAGCCAAAGACAGGCAAGATGCCAACCAGAATCGGTTTGCCTACCGCGCCGTTGCCGCTCGCATAAGCATCTAAAAAGCGTTTCGCCGAATCAGGGTCATAAACCGGTTGGGTCAGGAAGAAGTCGGCCCCACTGTCCAATTTACGGCGAAGCAATTGATTTTCGCGGACTTCGTCTGGGGGCGCAAAATTCAATGCCGCGCCGACGTGAAACGAAGTTGGCTGCCCGATCTCAGAGCCCGAGTGATCGATCCCCGCGTTGAAACCTTGTTTGATAAGTTTGATCAAGCCGGTAGGAGCCAGATCATAGTTATCCATCGCTTCGGGGTAATCACCGATCGCTGTGGGATCGCCCATGATGACGAACACGTTGCGCACACTGAGCGCGTGGGCGGCCAACAAGTCGCCTTGCACACGAAGTAAATTTCGTCCGCGTGTGGGGAAATGCAGAGTGGTATCCACGCCCACTTCGCGCTGGATGAGGTCGCAAACCGCCCAGGGGCTCATGCGCATCCGCGCCATGGGGCTATCGGCCACATTGATCACGTCCGCCCCGGCTTCGTGCAGCAGATCTGCGCCCGCCAGCAATTTGTGTGTCGATAGCCCGCGCGGCGGATCCATCTCCACCGATATGACAAATTTCCCCGCCCTGAATTTTTCTGCCAACTGTGATCCTTTGTCGGCGCCGACGACTTCTTCGGTGCGCTCAATGACGCGAATCTGGCCGTTCTGGCCATTGGTGGCCTGAGTGGGGTTATCCAATGCGTTGCGCATCGCAATGATATGTCGCGGCGTTGTGCCGCAGCATCCGCCAATGAGCGCCGCGCCTGCTAACCTGAAGGCATTAGCATATTGGCCGAAATACTCCGGTCCGGCTGGGTACATGATGCGCCCCCCAGCTTGCTCTGGCCAGCCTGCATTTGGCATCACCGAGAACAAGGCATCCGGCACAACTTCACGCATCTGTTTAAGTATGCGCAACAATTGGGCCGGCCCACCAGAGCAATTGATGCCGATCACATCTGCGCCTGCCTGATGGATTTTCCTGGCAACTTTTATGGGCGTGTCGCCGAGCAAGGTGCGATCGTCGCGGGTGAACGTCATCGAAGCCACGACGGGTAAAACGCTTACCGCTTTCGCAGCCGCAATCGCCTCGCGAACCTCGTAGAGATCCGTCATCGTTTCGATGATGATCAGGTCCGGTTTGCCGGCGACCAATCCGCGTATCTGCTCTTCGAACGCGGCGCGTGCTTGCTCGGGCTGCACGCGCCCAAAGGGCGCAAGCCGAACGCCTAGCGGGCCAACGTCAGCGGCCACGAACACGCGCCTGCCGGAATCTAGAGCCGCCTTTCGAGCAATCTCCACGCCGGCCCGGTTAATTTTTTCGACCTGGTTCTCTAGGCCGTGTTCCAAAAGCCTGAAGCGATTAGCGCCAAAGGTATTGGTCATCACCAGATCCGCGCCGGCGTCCAGGTAGGCAGAGTGAATTCGCCCCACCAACTCTGGCTGGATCAGGTTGAGTTCATCGAAGCAGCGCGCGAAATCGACTCCGCTCTCATGCAGCATGGTGCCCATGGCGCCATCGGCGAGGAGCGGTTTTTGCGGATGCAGGACGGAGAGAAAATCAGATTTCATGTTGAGGTACCGGGAAGAACCTGCCCGCAACGTCTCGAAAGAATTGGATCCAGATCAATATCGAACCCGGAAACACCAAACGCATTAGTGAAGTATTGATCCACCACCCGATGTCTCGTTTTTCAGAGGTGAGGTATGAATTGGCTACAAAAGCGCCGAAAATGGCAACCAGTATCACCAAGCCAATCGCTGCTATGTGAAAATTGGCGCCGCTCAGCCTGGTCTTCCATGCCAGAAGAACAGCGAACAGGAGCAGCAACCACCCCATAGCCCCCCATTCATCGATAGAAAGAGTCTTCACCGCAAAAGATTGCAGAAGCAAACCTGCCTCACTCAAATGCAGGTTACCCCGCATAATTTGGGAGAAAGCGAGCGAAAAGACTCCGTCGGTAAAGCCTGGTTTTTGGTAGGCGAAAGGCGCGGCTACGTACCAGAAAAGCGAATAGAGGCCAAGGCCTCCCAGGAGCCAATAAACCTTCCTTTTTTCTCTGATAAGTTCTCGACCATAGGAAACAAAAACCGCGGCCGCGACGACCCAGGCAAGGTGCAAACCTTCTGGGCGAGTCCAAGCGGCTAGGATCAAAAAAATTACTCCCCAAACCCAATGATGAGCGGAAGAAGTTTGCCCCCCGGTCCGGGCGTAATAAAGCATAAGAATGCCACCCACCAAATAAAAAGTAAACGGCAGGTTTGCGTGTGCCATCGTGCCCATCAGGAATACGGTTGGTATGGTGGCGATGAGCAGGGTCCCAATAAGGCTGGGCAGAGCTTGTGTCTTTTTTCGGAAAAAGGCATACAGCAGGCCAGCAAAACCCAGCAAATAGAATGGAAAAACCAACTTGCTTTCTGGCAGCCTCTCGCCAAAAAGGGTCAGGAAGCTGCCAATTAGCAAAGGAACATTCAGTGGATACCATGTGGTTAATGTGCCGCGCTCGGTAGCTCCTTCCTGTAAGCCTACGGCGGGAATACCGTAACCTTTTGACCCCCAGAGCACAATCTCATCGGTGTGGGAATAGGCGTTCCCGATCGCTAGGATAAATGCCCAGACGACAAGGAGGCAAAGTGCAAGGATAATGAGCAGGTCTTCGCCAGCCATCCTCTTCCCGGGGCGTTTTGGCTTCTCCCTCGTTTTGAGGGCTGCGTACAGGCTTCCTGCGGCACCCCAATAAATGGCTGTGAGTCCAACGATCAATGGAGTGGATAATTGAAATCCGAGCCACAGGGCAATAAACAGGCTGAAAGAAAGCCAGCCTAAGCCCGCACCGATTCCTGACGCCAGATGCATCAAACCATGTTCGTCAGGGACTGTCCGTTTGGCGAGCCATGTTCCTGGGAGAATAAGCGCCACAAGCAAAATGATGGGGAGTAAGGTTGAACTGGCTATCTCCCATAGAGAATGATAGGGAGGCTGCAAATTTCCCTCTCGGTTCGTGTCAGGAACATAAACCCCCCACTGATTATTAAACAATTGATATCGCTCTGTGGGCTTGGCCAGATTCGCCAAACTGGTAATATCCGCGAGCAAAACGGCCGAATTCCGCTCCCCAACCTTTTGGATGCAATCTTCCGAAGTTCCCTCACAGTACTCGACCGCGCGCGGCCAAAGAAAGAATTCTACATATCTATTTCTCGTGAGCGGCTCTGGCCCGTTTGCCCGGGTTGGAATCAGCACTAAAGCATCTTTAGGGATCCGGTCATTCAGAAAGTTATAAAAGTTGGCTACATCTTGGCTGAAAGCAAAGTTGGCGCCGCGCCATGTTCCGGTTTGCCCAATCGCCTTGTAAATTTCTATGGTTCGTTGGCCATGTGAGCGCACCAGTAAAAAGACCTGGACCAGAAGAGCGAGCAGCAAAATGGTCAAAAGGGAAGCTCTAATCAGGCGACTGTAATTTTTCGGTTTCATTTCGCAGAATATCAGTGGCTACTGTCAAGCGCCAGTCGAATTCGATCGCACAGTCTGGTGATCTCCTCGGCGTTCCCATAAGGCGCTTCGGGCCACTCGTCCACTTTCGTGCCCCAGTATTCCCGCGGCGTGCCCGGGTGACGGGCGACCAGCGCGAGATGCAAGTGGGGCACGTGGTGTCCGAACCGGAACGCGTAGATGCTGTCAGCCATGGTCACGGTTTTTAGCGCGCGGCTCAGCCTGCGCGCCAGGCGCCCGACAGCCGCGGCCTCTTCTTCTGTTAAGTCCTCAATGCCATCCGCGTGGCGCTTGGGTTCGATGAATACGGTTCCCAGGAAAGCCTTGGTTTCACCTTCGCGTATCTGGGCATGACTGGCGTAAAGCAGATCATCTTCGTAGATAACGCCACCGGGAACCTCGACGTCGCCGCGGTGTTTGCGACAGATGTAACAGTCTGCCTTCTGTTCCGCGGTTTCTGCTAGCTGCCTACTGCCCTCTGCCATCGTCCCTCACGCCTTCATCAGCTGCTCAACGCGACTTTCGCCCACGCTGTAGTATTTGGCTTCGGGGTGATGTACGATGATCGCCGCGGTGGATTGCTCCGGGATTAACTGGTAGGCCGCCGTCAGTTGCATGCCCAGCTCTTTCTCTGCTGGCAGTAACTCGAACACCTTGGCGTGGTCTTCCAGTTCCGGGATAGCCGGGTAGCCCCACGAGTAGCGCTTACCGCGGTTGACCGGCAAACCCAATTCGCGTTTGATATGGCGATGCATATATTCCGCGGTGGCTTCGGCGGTCTGCACAGCCAGCCCGTGGTTGAAATAGGCTTCGGTGTAATCGGCCTTGGCCTGCAATTCGTCGAAGCGCTCGGTGGCTTCTTGTCCTACGGTCACCACTTGAAGAGCCACAAGGTCCATCGTCCCGCTCTCAACGGTGGCGAAGTAATCTGCCAGGCACAGCAATTCCCCGCTGGGCTGCCGCGGGAAATCAAAGCGTGTTAGCTCCTTCGGACGCCCGTTGCCAACCGTTTCAGGGTCGTAAACGATCAGGCTGTCGCCTTCGGCTTGCGCTGGCCAATAGCCATACACTCCTTGTGGCTTTAACCACCCGCTGGCTTGCGCTTCCTTCTTCATGCGCGCCAGCCGCGCTTCGAAATCCTTCTTGATCTGCTCCCACTCGGCGCCCTGTTTGTTCTTCGCGCCCCACGAAAGCCGGAAGAGTTCGTTCTTCGCCAGGTATTCGAAGACCAGCTCCAGCGGCATGTCCTTCACCACGTGCACGCCCCACTTGTCGGGTTTGGGGAGATCCGGCGCGGGTCCGACTACGGATCGACCGGTGACCGCCGCCGTACGCCGCGGCTTCAACTCGCGGCCGATCTCATTGGCTGCCTTGGTGAAGATGTCTTCCACCAGCGTTTCTCGCTTCGGCTCGTCGATGAGTCGATCCATGGTTTCCAAGCCCTCGAAGGCATCCTGGCAATAGAAAACGCCCGGGGCGTACGGCGGTCCGTCTTCGGTGTACAGGATGCGCCA
>Ga0209751_10000432_pt1 | contig 45263 bp, 33 predicted proteins | sample RifCSP13_1_FD_184019 | JGI IMG/M metagenome (GOLD analysis project Ga0209751, IMG submission 184019) | Soil microbial communities from Rifle, Colorado - Rifle CSP2_sed 13_1 (SPAdes) (version 2) | ecosystem: Environmental > Terrestrial > Deep subsurface > Rock core/Sediment | place: Rifle...
AACACGGTGTTAGAATGAGCCATGGCTTAGATCTCCTGTAATTACAGTGTTTTCTGAACAAATCCATTGTAACACTTCAGGTGATTTAAGCCTTTTTAATATCCGTTACTGGGACAGCAGTGGATTGTACTCATTCAATCGTTCTTTTGCGCCAATATTGGAAGTTACGGTTTATTCACCGTAAACTGCTGCCTGATTTCTGCCCTTATCCTTGGCCTTGAACAGTGCAACATCTGCACGACGCATGATTTCATCCGGAGTTTTGATATCAGGCACATAGGCAGCAACACCTATGCTTACTGTGCATGCGACCACCACCCGATTAATTTCACTGGGATCATCAAGATAAAATGACTTGTTTTCCACGGCCTTCCTGATTTTCGTAACAGCAATTCTGGCACCGGCAAGAACCGTGTTGGGCAATAATATTGCCATTTCCTCCTGGCCGTAACGTGCAACAATATCTGTTTCACGAACGGAGGTTTTGATCAGTTTGCCCAGACTGGCGAGAAATTTCCCGGTGTACTCCATACCATGGGAATGGCTAATCTGATCCAGATAATCTATTTCAAGCAACAATATCGAGAAAGTCTGGCGATGCCGTCTTGCCAATAAATGTGCTTCTTTGAGACGCAGATCGAAATAAACCCGGTTATAAATCCCCATGGATTCATCGCTGATCCTTTGTTTTTCTATAAGCTCAAAGCTCTTCACAACGCCAAACACGCCTGTTAATACCTGGCTCGTAATCATTACAAACACGGCGCCCAGAAATAACATTACCGAGACGAGTAAAATCAATCCGGTATCGTCCGTATGTGTGCTGAACAGCGCAAAAACAAGATAAAGAGCGGAAAATAACCCGACCATGAGAGTCAGCCAAACGAGCCGGATCCTGATCCAACCCTGTTCCAGGCTACGGGTAACCTTCAGGATAGAGTTAAAGTAATAAATATGCATCACCGAACCCACCAATACCAGCATGACACCTGCGGTTTTCAAGATCTGTGCTTCATACATGGCATGATATCTCGTCAGCTACTGGGTTTTTTCGTTCAGGATAACCCATGAAACATCCTGTGCGATAGCCGGAATAAGGTTTCTGGAAACACCGGTCAACCGCTTGTCGCGCCTGTCTGTCGAAACATGAGCACACAGTGAATTCCGATCTGCGCTGTACCTGCGCTCCAGGCCTGAAATACCGTTTGGTTTGTGATAATAACCTGATGATTTTTCTCTATAATTAATGTTCTGAACTGTGCGGAAATCTAAACTAACGCAGCTCCACAATATCTGTGTCCATGGACTCGGGTGGGGAAATCGGCCCGTAAGGCCCGATAAAATAAGGTTAACACTATATCTTTGTTCCATTTCAAGGCAAACTTCACTATGTATGGATGTTATGCACTACTTCTGTAATTACTGCAATTAATGCTAGTATTTAGTAGCTGGCTCAGTAAGGTTTTCTGAATTTTATAATAAAGCACCTGATTGAGTTACAGCAGGTTCCATGCTGACATATTGACTCAGTCCGGAAAAATCCGAGGATATCGGACTTAACGGCCGCAGGCTAGCCCACAGTGCACATACCAGAAAAGTGTGCATAACTTGGTCAAACAACCACATGGTGTCCCGTCGAGACCCATTTCATGTACCGGGGTGATGCCGGGATAGCATTAGCGTGACAACGTTCAGATTTATTCAGAGGGTTCCGGAATACTATTGACCCCAGGGTTAACTAAATGACTAAAGACACTTTCACTATTGCCTCCATCGGCTTTGATGAACGGGATCAGAACGTCCTGTTGACAGTAGTTGCACTGGCCAAAAACCGATTGCCACGTTTTATGTTGTTTGAATCCTCGCCAGATAAAAAACTGGCTGACATACTTATTGTTAATGCCGACAAACCCGATGCCATACAACGCTGGAATGCTTATCTCAAGTTGCATCAGAATACAGCAACTATTTCCACTTTAATGGCATGCGAAGCAGTGCCACCTGCCAATCCAAACGACAAAAACCGTTATCTGAAAAAACCGCTTGCCGCCACACGGCTGTTGTCGGTACTGGAAGAAGTCGTTACTACAGAGCATGGTTACACTGCACCCAAAGCGTTTGAAGGAGATATTACCAGTAACGGTGACGCTCTTGTTTCCGGCCCGGCTGCTGGCGCCAATAACTTTTCCGCCCTGGTAGTTGATGACAGTCTGCCGGTGCGGATTCAGATGAAAAAAGCATTGCATAATATCGCGGGCCGGGTGGATTTCGCCGAGACCGGCGAAGAAGCAGAAAAACTGATCCGTAATAATACTTATAACATCGTGTTTCTGGATGTAATTCTTCCCGGCGTAGATGGTTACGATATCTGCAAGCTCATCAAGAAAGATCCACAGAAAGGCAAAACCCCGGTAATTATGCTCACCAGTAATTCATCGCCCGCAGATAGCATCAAGGGCAAAATGGCGGGTTGCGATACTTATCTGATTAAGCCGGTACGTAAGGATATTTTCAAAGAAGTCATCCATGAGTATCTGGGGCTCGAGTAACCGGGCACAATGAGTAGCAGGGTTATGCCAATAACCTGCCCCATCGGGATGAGAAATGGCCATATATAGAGTAATGGCTCACAACGATACAAACCATACAGACAAAGCCGGGCCGAAAGCTATCAGACCATGATGACACCGACAGCAGCATTAAACTATCTGGCCTCACGAAAGAGAGAACATGATTTGTATGTTCAGGAAAAAAAAGAGGATACGCGTTATGGTTTCAGGTTAGGCGAGTTGAGGCTCCTGTTGCGGCCAAACGAAAAAGTAGAGACTATAAAAGCAGTGCCGGCTTGTCCCATGCCCAATACACCCCACTGGTTCGCAGGGATGATCAACCTTCGCGGCAATCTGTTACCGGTGTTTGATATTAAACAACTGCTGGATATGAAAAGTCCGGGACTGCCCAAATGGATCATCGTCTTTGGACGGGATAACCGTGCTGCTGGAATCTATGCCGACACCTTGCCATCCGGAGTAATCGTAGATCGTCCGGCAGATGTACGTCCGCACCTGCATGATTTTTTGCAAGATTGCGTGGAAAATACTTTAATGCAGGGAGACAACATGTGGATCGAGGTGGCGTTTGAGAAAATGTTCGAGGATTTACGCAGCAGATTTTGATTAACCGGATTGCAGGTGAAGAAGGATATTTAATCATAGTAAAGCCAGGTGGGGGAGTATTAATGACACAATTCATACCGATAGAACGCATAAAAGGGCTACGGTCTTCACAACTGATCGGCATATTACTGTTCCTGCTTATGGCGATCCTTGTCAGTCTGGGTATGTTGTTATACGCCAACTGGAACATGCGAGATGCTCTCGCGGCCTTACGGCCCGAAATGCAAGGCATGGATTGGATATCCTTAACCGCCATGATTATGGCCTTTATATCCTTCTTTCTAATGGCGCCCCTGTTCAGGTATCTCGTCAATTCCCTGGAAGATCATGTAAAAACCGAGCAGCGTACCAAAAAAGAAAATCAGGAGCTCAGTAATGCAGTAGTTGAACTGTTGCAAGGTGTAGATAAACTGAGCCAGAGGGACCTGACCGTACGTATGGATATCACTGAAGATGCCACTGCACCCATTGCCGATTCACTGAACCTGCTGGCCGACGAAATAGCCGGTATCCTGCAGGGCGTCAAACGAATCTCGCACGACATCTCCAATTTCTGTCGGTCCGTTAAAGACCACTCCGATACAGTTATCCGCTATGCCAACGAGGAACGCGATGAAGTAGATCATGCCAATGCCGAGCTGACAGCAGCATCAGAGGCGATGGTGAATATTGCCGAACTGGCCAAGACCTGTGGTGTTGCAGCGGATGCGGCAATAGATACTACAGCCAAGGCCAAGGACACAGTGATACGCACAGTAGGCGGTATCAACAGCATCCGCGAAATCATCCGTGAGACGGAAAAACGCATCAAACGCCTGGGTGAACGCTCACAGGAGATCAGCAGTGTGGTCAGCCTGATCAACAGTATTGCCGAGCGCACCCATATCCTCGCCCTCAATGCCAGCATTCATGCCGCGTCCGCCGGTGAGGCCGGACGCGGATTTGTCGTTATTGCTGATGAAGTTCAGCGGCTGGCAGAGAACGCACGTGAGGCTACGGGCCAGATATCATCCCTGGTCAACAACATCCAGGCGGAGACCTCGGAAGCCGTGACTATAATGAATAATGTGATCAGCGAAGTTGTGTCCGGCACCAAGCTGGCGGAACAGGCCGGGGTGCAAATGGAGGAAACCCTGTTGCGCACCCACCAGTTGGTCAACATGGTGCGTGAAATCGCGGTAAACTCAGACCAGCAGGTCAAGACCGCCACTCTTATCACTGAGCGTGCCAAGGCCATCAAGGACAGCACACAGAAAACCAACCGGGAATTACAGGAACAGTCTGTGTATGTCGATAATCTGGTGCAATATTCTTCCGAACTGGTGAATGCGGTCGGCGTATTCAAGCTGCCGGAATCCCCGGTGAAAAAAGAGTCTACACCACCAGTACGGGGCGTTATGTAACCCCGGCTGATATACCACACCCACCCAAACAGACACTAAACGCTCACCACTGCCGATATGTCTGATTCAAGCAAGATACTGCAAGAGCATCTGGACCGCCTCGGTGCAATCCTGAATCAAGCCCATACAGGACCGGAACAACTACGGTTGTTCTGTGCCGGCCTTGAAGAAACCGGAGAACAGGCCATGGCGGCCGGGTATCCGGGTTTACTGGATTTATGTTTGATATTTCGTGATTGCCTGGCGGGTTGGCACGATGACGCTAATGCTGAAGAAAGTGCCAAGGATATGTCGGTGCTGGCCACCTGGCCCGAAGCTGTGCGTAATTATCTGCTGCAACCGGAAGCGGACACCTGCAAAGAAGCACTGATGCATCTGGTCTGTTACCCTGCCTGGGGGACCAGCATCAGCCTGGATGATGCGGCCATGCTCAAGGGACTGCTGGATATTCATATTGATCCGTCCGGTTTGAGACCTGCCAGCACGGAACTCGACCTTGAAGCGTTGCAAATCAGCAACCACCCTCCTCCCGCCACCGAACAGCCACGGCCTGATATTCATATCAATGATGCATTACCGGCGCAACTGCGGGAATTGATCAGCATTATGATTGCGGAGTTGTTGAATATCAGAGCTTCCATCCAGCAGGTTCAGTCCTTGCTGCAATCCGGCCAACCGTGCCCTGAAATACTGACACAGTCATGGCAGGAAATTTCCCGGACCCTGGGTTACTACAGTGATGCGGTCAGCAGTATAGAATTTCAGGGGCTGGGGGTAATAGTCAGCCATGTCCGGGATAACCTGGCCAGCGTAACTGATGCCAAACAGGACCGTCATGCCTCACTGCCTGAGTTGCTGCTGGGGTGGACTGATGCGGTATTGGCCTATCTGCAAAATCCCGTAGATACAGAAACCACGGACGCTTTACTCAACTTCGTACGTACTGATCACTGGCCACTCCCTCTCGGTGATAAACAGGCTGATGCCCTTACGCCGTTATTCCGGGCATTTCAGTCCGGGACAGTAGTGAAGGAAAAACCACAACGGCAACAACTTGCGGGGCCGGAAGATGTATCACTCGCCTTACCTGAAGATGCTGACCAGGAACTGCTGGAAGCCATGTTGCAGGAACTGCCGGCGCAGACAGAGCTGTTGTCCTCCGCCTTGCAACGCCTGAATACGGGTGGCAGTCTGGATGACATACTGGTTGCAAAACGTATTGCTCATACCCTGAAAGGTGCGGGTAATACCGTAGGCATCCGGGGTATCGCTACACTCACACATCACCTGGAGGACATATTGCTTGAACTCCATAAACAGGAAACTCTCCCCACGCCACGTATCATGCAAACACTGATGAATGCTGCAGATTGTCTGGCCGTAATGAGTGAATACTTGCTCGGAACCAGCGACCCACCTGAAGACGCAGCAGCAGTGTTACAGGAAGTTCTGGGTATGGCGAACATCATCGATCAGCAGGGCATTGCCGCCCTGGATGCCAACGCTGCGGACCCAGTCTCCGCTGCGTCCGCGCCCGGCAAGGAACCGGACAGCACGACTGCACTGGAAAAAGTCAATGCCGGTGAGCGTGAAATGATCCCCATGTTGCGTATGCCAGCAGCTTTAGTGGATAACCTCCTGCGGTTGATTGGCGAAACCAAAATCTCGACCGGACAGATTAACAATTTTGTCCATGAATCCCTGCTCCAGATGAAAGAAATGCGGAATTGTTTCGATCAACTTCGACTGCTCGGGACCAAGGTACAGGAATTGACTGATATCAAGGATCTGGGACAGATACAACAGCACACAAAAAAAGGCTTTTACGACAGCCTGGAGATGGACAATTACACGGAATTACATTCTTACAGCAAATGGCTGTCAGAAGCGACCGTTGATGCCCATGAGATCGGCCAGTCGGTTACCTCAAATCTTGTCAAATTGCAGGATATGCTGGCGGCCCAGAACCGGCTCAATAATGAAACCCAAGAGAATGTCATCCGTGCCAGAATGCTGCCAGTAGACACGCATTTACAACGCCTGCAGCGATGCGTCAGGCAGGCGTCCAAACTCACCGGGAAACCGGTGGAACTGCACCTTGAAGGTGGCAGCACTTTACTGGACAGCGAGACCTTGAATGCCTTACTTGACCCGCTCATGCACATACTGCGCAATGCAGTCGATCACGGCATTGAGAACAGGGATGAACGGGTGGCGCTGGGCAAGCCTGAAACCGGAAATATCACACTTACCTTTGCCCGTGACGGGAACAATATTCTGGTGCACTGCCGTGACGATGGCCGGGGTCTGGACCTCAATGCAATAAAACAGAAGGCAATCACTCAGGGCCTGTTGGATGAGGATCGACCTGTCAGTGATACTGAACTCAAGCAATTTATTCTGCGTCCCAATTTCTCCACCAAACAGGAAACCACTCATGTATCAGGACGTGGTATTGGCATGGATGCAGTACAGGCCAGTATCAGTGCGCTCACCGGTATCCTGACTATAGACAGTGAAACCGGTAAGGGCACCACTATGCGCATCCGCTTGCCGCAAAATACACTTTCACTGTTTGCCCTGCTGGTGCGTGTGGGACCTCGCCTTCTGGTTATTGCAAACCGTGACATTGTCCGTATTGTGCATCACGAGGACGGAAAACTGCTTAAGTCAGATGATAAATGGACTTTTCAAATGGATATGGATGGGGAAAGTTATCCCGCACTGCCCATAGAAAAACTGTTGAACACATTTGTCGAGCGGCGTACTGAAGAAAGGCTTTCACGCACTGCCATCGTCTACGGGACAGAAACCGGAACTACCGCAGTAATGGTAGAAAAAATATTGAGCAGCGGTGACCTTGTCGTCAAGGGACTGGGTGATTATGTCCCGAATATACCTGGTATTCTTGGTGTAACCCTGCTCGGGGACGGGATAGTTGCGCCGGTACTTGATATTGCCGAGCTGTTGCGACATCCGGAATCTCTATCTGCCAGTACCGGACGTTATACCCGTGAAATTTATGCGCCAGTGAAATTGCCCACCGCACTGGTGGTAGATGATTCACTCAGCGCCCGGCGGGCCCTTGCCCAATTTATGCAGGACGCCGGTTATGAGGTGCGGCAGGCCCGGGATGGGATAGAAGCCATGGATATCATTATGACGCATAAACCTGACCTGCTCTTGTCTGATCTGGAAATGCCCAGAATGGATGGTTTGGAGTTGACCGGGCATATCCGCGCCAATAGCAGCACGGTGGATATTCCAATTATCATGATTACCTCCCGTGCCGCTGCAAAACACCGGGAAGAAGCGCTCGCTTCTGGTGTAAATATCTATCTGACCAAACCTTACGCCGAGGACGAGTTACTGGAAGAGATACACAGACTGGTGCCCCATGTGGGTGGAGGGTCAACATCCTCTTGATCCCATATTTCCGAACACTATGAACCCCGAGACCAATAATCCTCCTGAAAAAACTGTCCGTGATTTTGTCAAACTGACCCTGGGCAAGACCCGTTTTTTACTGCCGGACAGGGAAGTATTGTCCATTGAACCCATGCTTAATATTGATCTAACACATGAAGACAATGATGACTTTAATTTCATCACGATGAATGACAAAAAGATTTCTGTATATGCCTTTGATGAGGACTTACAACTGGTTTCTGCCAAAGACGACCGTCATCAGTTTTGTGTATTTCTGGACGACGGTCAGGATCGAATCGGGATATTGTGTGATGACGCAGGTAATGTGACTCTGGACGACATAAAACTGCACGAACTACCGGACTGCATGCTCAGCACAGATACAGCGATTAAGAACATTGCTGTAAGCAATAACAATCTCTACTGCGTCAGCAACATCACAAACCTGTTACAACTCATCAAAAAATCAGGTTTAGACTGACATATGCAAGACACAGCACAAATGTCTGAAATAGCCTGCAAGGCCTGGTTATTACCCACTGGCAGCATCCATGTGGCTATCGGCGAGTTTGAGCTGGTGCATATCATTGCCGGCTGGCAGCGCTATATACCGGTACCACGCAGTCCGGTCTGGTGCCATCATGTTTTTTTATGGCAGGGTTGTCTGTTGCCATTATTTGATTTGGAAAATTATATAAATTCTGCACAGGGGAAAGTCGAGACATCATATTCCAACACCAGTGATATCGTCGGCATCATTGCTTATGAAAATCAACGCGGAGAAATACAATACGGCGGCTTGAAACTGAACGCACCACCTGTCATCAGGGTAGTAAGCGATGACAAGATGTGCGATTATCCCTTGAGTTATCCAGGCTGGAGCAAGATTGCCCTGTCCTGCTTCAAGGACCCTGACATTGGACCAGTGCCAATTCTGGATATACAACGGATCTTTTGTGCCAAATCACAAGCTACCGCCACAACCACTAACAGCGCAGAAAAACAACCATGAGGTTCCTGATAATCGATGATGATGCAAGTCTGCGCGCCCTGCTGAAAAAACGCCTGCAACAAAAATGGCCGGTTGCTGTGATTGAGACCTATGATCCACTCAAGTCCGGCATACCGGATACAAATTTCCCGTGGGAAAATTATAATCTTGTTTTCCTTGACTATGATCTTGGCCTGGATGATCTGACCGGCCTTGATGTATTAACCAGCATAAAACAACTGGACAACTCTCCATTTGTGATCATGGTGACCGGTCATGACAGCGTAGATATTGCCGTCAAGGCCATAAGGATGGGCGCGAATGATTACCTGATCAAATATGACGTAGTTACGGAAAAATTATTTGAGATGATAGATGAGGCCCTGGCGTCTGGTAAAATCTCACAGAATCTGAAAAAGATTGCTACATCTATACAAATCAATTCCGGGCAAAGTCAGGACTGGCAGATTCCAGGGTATACCTGTATTTCGGAAATAAGAAAGGGGCAATCCACAACACTGCTCGCGGAACGTCTTGAGGACAAACAACGCGTAGTATTAAAAGTATTGACTATTGAGGAAGCCAAATCATCGGCGGTCCTGTTGAAACGATTTGCACAGGAATTGAATATCCTGGCCGACCTTGATCACCCCAATCTTATCAAGGTGCTGGATCACGGCGTTACTCCGAATTATGCCTGGTACGCGACGGAGTTCATGGCGCGAGGTGATCTGGCAAGACGTATTGCCCAGGAAAAATTAAACCCGCAACAAATAAAAAATTATATCCTGCTGATTGCCAGTGGACTTCTGGCGTTGCACCGGAAGGGTATTGTCCACAGGGACATCAAACCCAGCAACATACTCTTCAAGGACGATGATACCCTGGTTATTGCCGATTTGGGCATTGCCAAGGATCTTACCTGCGATGATGCTTTTACTATACAAGGGGACGTACTGGGCACCCCTTATTACATGAGTCTTGAACAAATCAACGGATCACCGGTAGACAAACGTAGCGATATTTACAGTCTGGGGGTTGTGTTATATGAGCTTCTCACGGGTGATCGTCCATTCACAGGCGAATCAATTATGGAAGTGATATACAAACATACTTCGCACAGCCTTGCTCCCCTGCCTGATACTGTCGAAGGTTGGCAGCCGGTCATTGATAAAATGCTGACCAGGAATCCGGCTGATCGGTATCAGGATCTGGAGCAGTTCATCGCGGCAGTCAATGACATTAAAACCTGATGCATCCGTTACCATGTAATTCCGGTTAAGCTATTTCATCATGACGGAAAATAACATCTATCAAAATCCGGGCCACCATGGTCCTGACGCAACTGGATTGATAGATGATCGAGGCGGACAGCATGATTACACCGAGCAACATCCGCTGGTGCGCGCCAGTCTTCTGGAAATTCTCTGCCACTCCATACCCGCCAGCCAGTTCACGATTGCTGCGGTTGCCCTGATCTCTGTTTTTGTCTTCTATGGGCATACCCCTGTCCAGGTACTGTTTTCCTGGCTCAGTGTTGTCGCTGGCATTTCTGCCGTCCGCATTTATCTGGCGCGCAGGTTCCTGCTAAACAGTGTAGATCCCGATTATCTTGATCGTTTCCATTTCATCTTCAATGGCTGGACAGCTGCGATGGGACTGACCCTTGCTGCCGGGGCCATTTTTCTTCCCCCGCCAGATTCAACTTTACTGGTAGGTTTCAGCATTATGGTCCTGTTTGCCATCGGCAGTGCCGCTGTGGTGGGCCTGGCGGCAGTACCTAATACTTTCACCATCTTTATTCTGTGTTGTTACGGACCTCCTGCATTCTGGTTGATTGCAGCCCGGCCGTATGAACAACAGATACTGGCTGTATTGCTCATCATCTATATCGGCCTGGCTTTCGTCATTACCAGTCACCAGCACCAGACCTTTCTTCGCAATATATTGCTGAGGTTACAGAACGAAATCCTGGTCAAGCGTCTGCGCGAGGACGCCATGGCCAAGTTGCACATACGCAACCAGCTGGAAGAAAGCGAACAACGCCTGCGTGATCTGTTCGAAAATGCCAGCGATTTGATATTCGTGATCTACGTTGACGGCACATTCGCCTTTGTGAACCGGAAATTCCTGAAAATCCTAGGTTATTCCGAGTCCGAAGTGATGAATCTGAAAATATCAGATGTGGTGCATCCAGATGAACTCGATGCCTTCTGGAAATGTCATGAATTACTTCTCTCCAGACCTGAACTGACTATTGAATCCTTGCTGGTATGCAAAGACGGGAGTTTGATTAATGTGGAAGGCACATTGAACTGCGTCATCAAGTTTGGCAGACCATACCAGATCCGGGGGTTTTACCGGGACATTACACAGCGAAAGCAGGCCGAATTGGCGTTACAGGCAGCGCAAAACAAATATCAGAACATAGTCGACAACGCGCTGGACATTATTTTCACAACTGATATGCAGGGCCGGATCACCTTCGTCAACAAGGTATCGAGCGAAATTACCGGTTACAGCATGGAAGAACTGACAGGTATGGATTACCTACGGCTGGTACATCCTGACTATCATGAAGCCATAGATAAATTGTTTGCAAGTCAGTTGCGTGACAAGACACCGTACAGTCGTTATCTCTTCCCGATACTTCCCAGAAACGGTGAAGTCAAATGGATACAGCAATTTACCCAGATATTGTTTGAGAATGGCCGGCCAGCCGGATTCCAGGGTGTGGCACGTGACGTGACTGATCGCATTAAAATTGAAGAGGAACTGCGGCGCGCCAGAGATGAGGCGCAGGCCGGTAAAGAGGCTGAAGAACAATTTATAGCTTGCGTCAGCCACGAGATCCGGACTCCGATGAATGCTGTAGTTGGCCTCATAGACTTGATATCAAAGACCCGGCTGGATCAGTCGCAACAGGAATATCTTTGGAGCCTGAAACACTCTTCCGAGCGGCTATTGAAGATCGTCAATGACCTGCTGGAAATCAAGCGCATTCAGGCCGGCAAGATTGAATTCGTCAACGCCCCCTTCTCCCTGGCCAATGTCCTCAATCAACAAATCAGTATTTTCTCCAGTCAGGCCAACTCAAAAGGCATTGAACTTCGCTACAAAATTGATCCGTCCATACCTGACGCACTGGTGGGCGATGAAGCGCGGCTCAGCCAGATACTGCAGAACCTGGTCAACAACAGTATCAAGTATACGGAACAGGGCCATGTGCATATCCTGGTCACGGGAGAAGTTGTTGATTCCGGCGAGGTATGCTTGCGATGTTCCGTGACCGATACAGGTGTTGGAATCCCAACAGACAAACTGTCTGACATATTCAATACATACCAACAGGCGGATACAAAACGGGACTCCTTCAAGGGCAGCGGTCTGGGGCTTGCGATATTCAAGAACCTGGTGGAGTTACAGGGGGGGAGTATTGATGTGGAAAGTGTGCCTGGTAATGGATCAACTTTCAGTTTTACGCTGAATTTTGCCATTGACCAGCAACGTGAACAGGCGGAAGCAGAAGCGGATACCGGCCAGTTGCTGCACAATCTGGGACCGATATCACTCCTGCTCGTTGACGATGATGCCATGAATATCTATGTGGCACTGAAATTTCTGGAGGAATTTGACAATATTAACGTCACCACTGCGGATGATGGCAAAAAAGCCCTGAGCGAGTTCAGTCAACATGATTATGATATTATCATGACAGATATCAACATGCCGGTGATGGATGGTTATGAATTAACGCGGCATATACGGGAGAATTTTACCAAACCCAGAAGTGATACAATTATAGTGGCATTGACAGCTGAACTCACACCACAGGAAAAACTCAGAATGGCTGGCATCGATTATTACCTGATGAAACCATTTACGCGTGACGCGCTGTACAAAAAATTGTTCGAGTCACTCACTCGCCATCGTGAAAACTGAAAGATGGATTTCCATACCTGTGCATAATCACCATTTCATAGATCCTGAATTATTCAAAAGCAACTGCGCTGGAGATCAATCCATGATGCGCGATCTCATCAATTTGGGCCTGCTGTCCGTCAGCAGTGCAATGACAGAGGCCGGAAACTTCCTGGAAAATGAAGACTGGGACAAACTGGCCCGGGTATTACACAAATTGAGGCCAGTCCTGTGTTATTGTGGCATCATAAGTCTGACGGATGAACTTCTGTTACTGGAAGGCAATGCCAAGGAAAGAAAGGACTTGCCAGGACTCTCTGTACGTATGATGAAGATGCTGGATACCTTGCAACAGATCCACGACGAAATGAAACAGCAATTATCATCACTTTCAGGATGACAGTTTTCTGGATAATATTGGGCGATGCTGAAGTAAATTGAATATAAAAAAATAAGGGAGAGGCGTGGAAATGTCCAAAACCATAATGGTAATTGATGATTCCAAATCAGTACGAGCTGTCATAGGCACTACCCTGAAAATGGGTGGCTACAATACTATCACCGCCGAAGATGGCAAGGATGCCCTGGCCAAACTCGGACAGAAGGAAACCGGCAAGATCGACCTGTTTATCACCGACGTTAACATGCCTAACATGGATGGGCCCACTTTCATCAAGGAATTAAAAAAACTGCCAGGCTATACCAGTACGCCGGTTTGTGTACTGACTACAGAATCCGAACAGGGCAAGCTGGAGGTTGATATGTCCACCCTGAAAGACGCCTGGATTACCAAACCGGTACAACCGGCACATGTCCTGAATGTAGTGGGGGAACTACTGAGTGATTAGCAGACTGCTTTGAAAATTTACCGTTCAATTCCACTCTTTCCAGTTAAGTCCCATCAATAAATCTTCGGTACTCTGAAAGCGCTCGTCCACATCCTTTGCCAACAGACCGTCCAGCAGTGGTTGTAAAGAAGAAAATTTTTCCGGCAACAGCGGGACAGGAACATTCAGATGCCCCTCGAACACCTCTGTAGGTGTAGAGCCTACATACGGGTGATTACCTGTCAGCATCTTGTACATGATGACACCTAGACTGTAGAGGTCACTGCGCTGATCCGCTTCCCTGCCGAGAATTTGCTCAGGACTGATATAGTAAAGTGTTCCCATCAGGGCACCGTCCACGGTCAGTTGTTTCTGCAACTGGTCGGTCTCCGCTGCCTTGGCAATACCAAAATCCGTGACTGCGAGATTGTCTTCAGATCGGAACAGGATATTGGCCGGTTTCATGTCCCGGTGCACAATACCCTTGGCATGGGCAGCACCCAGACCTTCGGTGATCTGGTGCAGATAACTGATGGCAGTCCGGCTGTCCAGACCTTTTTTCAGCCGTTCAGCCAGATCGCCATGGCTGAAATACTCCATGGCGATATAGGCAAAACTGCTGGCGAACGCCCGTTCATAGATCTGGACAATATTCGGATGTTCAACCTGGGCAATCAATTTGTACTCCCGCATGAAACGGCGCAGCAGACTTGAATCATCATTGTTATTGAGACTCAATACCTTCAATACGACCTTGAGTTGATCTTCATCGCGCTCCGCAAGGTAGATAGAGGCCATGCCACCCTCGCCAATCTTCCGGCTGATGGTATACCCCGGGACGACGATAGGAATATCTGCTGGCTGTGCGGCCTTGCGCGACAGTGAGGTACTCGTGGTACCCGTGTGCCGCGACGTCGCCGGAGAGGGTACCTGCAATACCGGTGATGATTTTTCAGTGGTTTTCGTATCAGCGGAGGCCAGTGGTCCTGTATCAACTGCAGGCAACAGCCGGGTTTTTTCAAACTTTTCTTCCAGCGGTTTGTCCTTTGCCTTGCCCTCAACGCCCTGCAGGATTTTCAGTTTGTCTGCCGAACTAAGATACTCTGTTCTCTCCGCCGCGACACGTTTGTCGGATGGGCGCCGTTGTCCCTCACTGGTTGCCGAAATAATGGATTTGACAGCATTGGAAAAAGATTCCGGAGTCAGGGTATTTTTATCCAGAAATCCATCGGCACCGGATTTCAGCGCTTTTTTAGCCAGCTTGTCACTGGCATAACCGGTCAACATGATTACCGGGGGCAGGTGTTCATCCTTGACAAGATGGTCCAGCCAGTCAAGACCATTCTGACCTGTCAGTCCCAGTTCATAATCGAGTAATAATAGGTCGTAGCGGCTCCAGTTGAATGATTTTTCCGGCAATCCGCAGCGGGGGTCGTACATCTCCAGCACAGCTTCTGGCCAATAGGTATGCGCACAGAAGCGGATTAAAGACTCCATGTCGTCAGCGTCGTCGACAATTAATATTCTCTGCAACATCTGGCAAGACTCACTCAAAATAAGGTGGCACCGCCCTTGGTCATGGATTTCTGTTTGGCAGGATGGCTGAGATTCAATGCCTCACGGGTTTTGCCTATTTCGGCCTGACATGTTTTCAGTATCTCCATAATCGCATCAACGTCTGTCATGTCGCCCTCTATCAGCATTTCGATATTGGAGTGTATAGATTGCAGTAAATTTTCAGTCTCTTCAACACGCTGCCGTGAATGACAGATTAACTGCTGGAGTATATCCTCGAACTGTAGTGCCATAACGGCCCTGGACTCAAAGGCACTCATTTGCTGGGATGATAATGCATTAATATTCTGGTCTGCACCGGTGCCGCCAGTCTCACTCTGCGAGCGTAACTGTGCAGCCTGTTCGCTGATCTGATTGCTCATGACACTGAAACATTCTGACAGATTGGCAATGGCCTCCCGTAACAGCTTGCTCATACGCAACAATTCACTGTCCAGAAGTTGTTGTTCTTCGATCAGTAAATCACTGGCTGTTTTAGACAGCAATTTGAGCGCATCAAACATCTGTAGTTTAGGATTATCTGCCATGAAAACATTTATACCTGAATTTTCAACTGCAATATAAGTTATTTTACCCCCAGGCACAGTCAGGCAACCTAATTTTCTTATTCAAACCTGCGCGGCCTGCCAGGTGATTTCTGTTCAATTTTGCAGAACATTAAGCGCCGAAATGATCCCGGCATGGATCTGATCCAGTGCCAATACCTTCTGCGCTGCACCGAGTTTGATTGCCTCGCCCGGCATGCCCCATACCACACTGCTTTTCTCATCCTGGGCAATCGTGATCGCGCCGGCCTCATGCATCTCATACAGACCCCGTGCCCCATCGGCCCCCATACCGGTAAGTATCACTCCAATTGCGTTTTTGCCAGCACTCTGCGCAACTGACCGGAACAGTACATCTACCGAGGGTTTGTGCCGGTTTACGGGTGGTCCATCATTTAATTGACACCGGTATCTTGCACCATCTCGTACCAGCAGCAAGTGCTTGTCGCCCGGCGCAATATAGACATGCCCTGGAAGGACCTGTTGACCGTCTACAGCCTCGGTGACAGTCATGGCGGCAAACTGGTTCATACGCCGTGCGAAGGCTGAACTGAACACCGGTGGTATATGCTGAGTGATCAATATGGCCGGGTTATCCGGACGAAATTGCGTTAATATCTCTTTGATGGCTTCCGTGCCACCTGTAGAAGCGCCAATAGCAACGATCTTTTCCGTGGTTTTCAATGTCCTGATCTGTGCCGAACGCTGCAGGATGACCGTCGCTGAATATTTTTCATCGACAGAATTCCGTTCATCACTATCTGCCCTGTTGGGTGTTGCGCGCTTCATTGCGGGAGGGCCATCCCGTGCAACCACCTTCACCCTGGCTGCAGATTTGATTTTACTGACAATATCCTCGGCGTAGTCCGCCAGAGTATTGGCAATATCTATTTTGGGTTTGCTGATAAAATCTACCGCGCCTGCCGCAAGTGCCTCCAGTGTGGTCTCCGCCCCTTCTTCAGTCAGGCTGGATATCATAATCACAGGCATGGGCCGTAAGCGCATCAGTTGCCGCAAAAAACTGATGCCATCCATCTTGGGCATTTCAACATCAAGTGTCAGCACATCCGGATTCAGGTCTTTTATCTTCTGTCTGGCAATATGCGCATCCATGGCCGTGCCGACGATTTCAATCTCCGGATCCGAATTTAGAATCTCGGTCAGCAAGCGCCTTACCAGAGCAGAATCATCAATAATCAGAACACGAATCTTTTTCACGGTAACATCCCGATTTCGTCATTTGTCAGATCGTCAAAACAATTCAACATCGGATTTGACCGGTTGTTTCTGCAATTCATCGATATATTCCCGTTCGCGAATGAAGAAAGTATCGTTATGCAGTCTGAAAAGCTTCTTGACAAGAGCGCGGCCGGTAGCAGGAAAATACAAGACTTTGCGTGGATGATCACCCCCGAGATCTTCTGCAACAACCTTGATATCTTCATTAATCAGATACTTCCGTACAAAATCTATATTATATTTACCAATATCCGTCGTAATGTTCAGCACGCGTCCTCCTCCAAACAATTTGGCTTCCAGATTCCCGCGGCTGCCGCCATGCGCAAGTATGACGTTGATAAGACGTTCCATAGCCACAGTGCCATAGCTCGCCGCAATACTTACGGGACTGCCACGCCAGTGATCTTTCGTTACTTTATCGCCAGGTAACATGAAATGATTCATCCCGCCGAAACCGAGTTGATTGTCACGGATACAGGCAGAAACACACGAACCGAGAACGGTGGTAATCAACTCATTATTCATGGATACGTAGTATTGCCCCTGGATGATCTTCGAGGCATAAATACTGTGTTTGGTATCCCAATAACGCGTGATTTTTTCGAATCCCGGCAGTGCCGGTGGTAAAGCGCTGTAAAGTACTGTGCTGTCAGTTTCCATGATCAATTAATTTTTCTGTAAATAGTACGTCCGATGGACCGGAACCGGTCACTGACCCCGAACAAATTCTCCGAATGGCCAATAAACAAATATCCTTCCGGTGCCAGAATATCTGCAAAACGCTGAAATAACTGTTTCTGGATAACCTTGTCAAAATAAATGACCACGTTACGGCAGAATATTACCTGAAACGGTCCATGCATGGGCCAGGGACCCATCAGGTTCAACTGGCGAAAGTATATACGGGATTTTAATTCAGTCCTGACTTTTACCTGGCCCAGATTTTTATCATCACCCCACAGGAACCACTTCCTTCGTTTTGCATCAGATACCTTGTCAAGCTGGTCCATCCTGTAAATACCTTGACGTGCCAGTTGCAGTACATTCGAATCCAGATCTGTGGCCAGGATTTTCACATCCCGCTTTTCCAGTATCGGGGAATCCCGCAAGGTCATCTCTATCGAATACGGCTCCTCGCCTGAAGAACAGCCTGCCGACCAGACCCTCACCTTCGCGGGGCCTGAGCCTGCTTGTTGATTTACCAGCCAGGGCACTACCGTCTCTGCCAGAAAACCGAAATGGTGCTCCTCACGAAAAAAAGAGGTGACATTGGTAGTTATGGCGTTGACACAGGCGATCAATTCTTCCTGGTTTCCCGAGCGCAGCAAATCACAGTATTGTTTAAAATCAGTCAGCTCCAGATTCCGTATACGTTTAGTCAAGCGCGCATAAACCAGTTCGCGTTTTCCCTGATTAAGATTGATGCCGGAATATTCCCCGATCAGTGCCCTGATATAATCAAAATCTTTATCAGTGAATACATAACTGCTGTACAACCCCTGTTTCATAAATATCCCTTTAAGTGACTCGCTTAATCATATTCAAAAATTATGACTTGTTCAGGCACTTTAACTTTCCTCCAGTCCCAGTGCTGCGGTCAGACCAAGCAGTTCCGCGGTATTTGAGTACGCTGCGGACCATCCCAGCCAGATAATCTTCCCGCCTTGTTTTTTAAATACTTTCGAAAAAGCGAGCAGCAGTTGCAACCCTGCAGTGTCTATATGTTCAACCTTGCTGACATCCACCTGAATTTGACGTGCGCCAATATAGCCAAGTAATGACTCTTTCAGATGACTTACTTCAGCGAGTGTGATCACAGGATCGAGGATGATTGTTACAGAACCCTGACTATCATCTTCACGGACTGTAGCATCAGGGATGTTCTTGTCAGATATTGCCGTGTCTGATTGCTTGCTGGTATCAATATTGTTGCGTTCGTGCTGTTTGCTACGCGCCTCATCGTCTCCGCGAAAGCTCAACGGATCATCACCAAGAGCGGGGGGTGATTTTTTTTTGCGCCTTGCCATCACATATACCTCGCATGAATAAAATCTTTTTCAAGATCAATATAATCCTCTGCCCCCTTGACCATTCAGTTTGCATTCAAACACTGTCTTGCCGAAACCTGGCGATGCTGCCAGCATTGCTGTTTCATGTGCCGGTGTCGCAATGATGGTCGAGAGCGTCTGTAAATAATATTCATATCTTTAAGGATACATGGTGAGTTATGTTCAAAACTCCTTCCAGTCACCGTCATCCTCTGTCTGCAGTTTTGGCAAAACTTTTTTTGTTTTCTGGCCGGCCTTCGCAACCGTGAGCCTATCTTTACCTCCGGTTTCAAGCCTTGTCTTGTCTTGTGAAATAGAATGCACCCCCTGGCCCAGCGATTTGGGTTCATTCTCCATATGAAAAATATTGAAAAACTGAACCTGGTGTTCAAGTTCCTGTGACTGGGCATCAATTGCCTCAGCTGCAGCGGCTGCCTGTTCTACCAGAGCGGCATTCTGCTGTGTCATATCATCCATCTGCAACAATGCCTTGTTCACCTGATTGATCCCTTCTGACTGTTCACGTGACGCCGCAGCAATCTCCGCTACTATGTCACTCACTTTCTTCACCGACTGCACAATTTCGGAAAGTGCATGCCCGGATTCATCCACCAGCTTCGTCCCGTCTTGTGTCTTGGCCACACTGTCCTGGATCAACGCCTTGATCTCCTTCGCTGCAGTTGCACTGCGCCCGGCCAGATTCCGCACTTCAGAGGCCACCACTGCAAATCCACGCCCTTGCTCTCCGGCACGTGCCGCTTCGACTGCTGCATTCAACGCCAGCAAGTTTGTCTGAAATGCTATCTCGTCAATTACACCAATAATATCTGCGATCTTTTTACTGGATTTGTTGATCTCACTCATGGCTGCCATGGCCCGGGATACTACCACACCCCCGGCATCTGCCTGTTCCCTCGCTCCGATGGCCAGTTGATTCGCTTGCTGGGCATTGTCCGCATTCTGGCTTACTGTGCCCGTCATCTCTTCCATGCTGGAGGCAACCTCTTCCAGGCTGGAGGCCTGTTCCTGCGTGCGCTGCGAAAGGTTGGCATTACCCTGAGCCACCTGTTCCGAAGCCGTGCTCACTTCACTGGTGCCAACACGGATGCTTCTGATCACTTCCGTCAACTTCAACTGTAAATCGTGGAGCGAATTATACAAACGGCTGATTTCGTCCCTGTCATTGTTTTCGAAAAGCTCCATGATGAGATTGCCCTTGGAAAATTGTTTGATGATTGAAACAAGGCCACCTACATTCTGGGAAATATAGCGGGTGATAAAAAAGACGATTACAATACTGATAAATACAAATATCACTACGTTAGTCAGGGCCAGGTATTTCTTTTTGTTGAAATTATCTATGCGTGTCCTGAGCAATTCATTGAGGACAGGTATGGTTTGTTCAATCGTATTGACTGCCGATGTGATAGCGTTGTTACCTGCACGATACATGTCCTGAGCGTTAATACTGCCAGCAAAATCACTACTTTCACTTCTGTAAGTACTGCCCGTTTTCGCAATTTCCATTCTAACCATATCAGTAAATTTACTGATTTGTCTCTGGAATTCACTCACAGAACCTGCCAGAAGTGGCGTAATATCAGGATTATATTCGAAGGCCACTTCCATGCTGTGACGTATTGCGATTGCCTGATGCTGTACCGAATCAACCAGTGCAGAAAGATCAGTCTGGATTTCGTCCGTTTGCGCTGATAAATATACTGCAGCATTTTTTTCCCGCAAGGTGGCCATGGTTTCAAGCAGCGAGGGCATTTTTGTTACTGTTACATCAATCAGGTATGAACTGTCCAGCTCCTGATCAAGTACGAGATTGGAAGTATCATTGACCTGGGTAATGAGTGCAGCAATAGCATCAATCAGGGCAGTATGCTGGTCGAAACTTTCTTCCCGGGACAGTCCCTGTACCTGGTCCTTAAGATTTTGCCATCCATTCTTAACCGCTGTCAGGCGCACACTGGTATTCAGGCTCATACCGTGAATTATTTCGACTGCAGCAATCCGTTCCAGATCAATGTTGATCGCCTGCTGTTTCTCATCAAGCCGGGTGTTGATACCGGTGTCACCGCTCTCCTGCAAATAGACCATTCCCCTGTGTTCCATTACATGTAATAGAAGGCTGTACACAGGTTTCAGATATTCGATACCCGCCATTTCCTTTTGGGTAAAATTGATGCTGATGTTTTTTTCTTCGATAAGTAATGTGACAATGTAAGCCGTAGGCACCATGAGCACGGCCACCATCAAGGCAAGTTTCTGCCATAGTTTCATTTTATTTAACAAATTCATGTATAACCCCTCCTTATTATTATCCAAGCATAATTATCCTTGGACCATTGGTATTCTTCCTGACCGTACTTGATAGAATGAATCGAGATTATTCCATACGGGCAGGTCTTTAATCTGCCTGTTCCCGTATCACCAATATCAATCAGTAAAGTGCTTACAAAATAACTAATGACGGATCCGCGCCCGGTTGTGATCCTGCATGAACAACAAATCCTCTATCCTGAATAAAGTTATTCCTGGTTATTGCCCGCGTCCTTCAGCATTCCTTCGTTAATGAGATAATCAATATCCAGCAGGATGATCATCTTTTCCTGGATGGTTGCCAGGCCTTTAACATACTCATCGCTGATAGTACTGCCAAGATCAGGGGATGGCATGATCATTTCATCATTGATATTGTAGACTTCGGATACAGCGTCAACGACCATGCCAATGGTACGTCCCCGTCCCGAGTGGGTTACTTTGACCACAATTATCACGGCCATTTTGCCTAACTCAATCTCCGCCATACCAAACCGTTTACGTAGATCCATGACCGGAACCACCATGCCGCGCAGATTAATCACGCCAAGGACATAATCTGCTGTATTCGGAAGCAGTGTTGGTTGTTCCCAGCCACGAATCTCCTTAACCTTGAGTATATTGACCCCATATTCTTCCCCCGCAAGAAAAAAAGTCAGGTACTGGCTGGTGCCTGCGTCCTGTTCCCGCAAAGTGTCTTTTGCTGCTGTAGTTGTATTCATGGTGCATAATCCTAAACTAATGTATGTATTCAGGGTAACAGTGCTGTATTGCCCGCCGTATGAGCAGCAGTAATACCCTTGCAGTGCCGTATGAGTCCGGGTACATCAATAATCATTGCGACTGTGCCATCTCCCAGCACCGTTGCACCGGCCAGACCGGACACTTGCTGGAAATTGGCCTCAAGACTCTTAATAACCACCTGTTGCTGACTTAGTATCTCATCCGCCAGCAATCCCATACGCTGTTGTCCGGTTTCTACTATGATTAATAATCCATCCGTGATGTCTTTGAGATCCGAAGACAAGCCATAGACGTTGTCCAGACGCATCAGTGGTATATATTCATCACGGAACCGGTAGACTTCCGTTTTTCCAGCCACTGCGCTCAACAATTGTTTTTTTACCTGGGTAGACTCGACTATGGCGAGCACGGGGACGATCAGAATTTCCTTACCGACCCGGATCAGTTGGCCATCCATGATGGCCAATGTCAGCGGCAGCTTTATCGTGAAAGCGCTGCCCTTGCCCTGCTCCGAAACCAATTCGATGCTTCCGCCGAGATCATTAATATTACGTTTGACGACGTCCATGCCCACACCCCGTCCTGATACATCACTGACCTTTGATACGGTAGAGAATCCCGGTAAAAATATCAGATTATGGATCTGCGACATTGATAATTCTTCAGCACCTGTAATCAATCCTTTTTCCCTGGCCTTGGCCAGTATTTTCCCCGTATCCAGACCGGCCCCATCGTCTTTTATCTTGATAATGATGTTACCGCCCTCCTGAGCGGCGCTGATCTCAACCAGACCACTTTCCGCTTTCCCCCCGGCTTTTCTTTCCCCGGGTGTTTCAATGCCATGATCCACTGCGTTTCTGATTAAATGCACCAGTGGATCGTTTATTTTTTCCAGTACGGTTTTGTCCACTTCGGTCGTACCACCGAAAATTTCAAGATCTGCCTGCTTGCCCAGGGAGCGGCACAAATCCCTGACCAGACGTGGCAGACGCTGAAAGGTAAAATCAATGGACTGCATGCGGATACGCATCGCCTGTTCCTGTAATTCCCATGTATTTTTTTCAAGTAGTTCAACAATCTCCTTGAGTCTGCCCGCCTGATCGTGGTCGTGATCATGATCCGTAACCGCATGATTCAGGATGGACTGTGAGATGACCAGTTCTCCCATAAGATTGATCAATGTATCGATCTTGTCTATGTTGACGCGTATGGAAGCCTGCTCCTGACCCCTACCACTTTCCAGCAGGGCGTCTGCAGATTCGTCATCCCGGCGCCGGCGCCGTTCCACCAACTGCCGCCGTTCACCACTCAGGTTGATATCCAGATCACAATCCCCCTCGACCCAGGCAAAAATTTCCCGTATTTGTTCTATACCAGCATCACTCTGTAACAAGAGGTCCCAACCCAGATAACAATTTTCAGGATCAAATTCTTTTTTATCGATCCCGGGCAAGCGGCTGAAATCAGGAGTAATAAACAGATTTCCCAATGCCTTCAACTCCCGGAATAATCGGTATGGATCATTCCCCGTCTGGAGAAGATGAGGTCTCGGAATGAAATGAATTTGCCAGCCCGCTGGTTTGGGTTGTTGCTCCACAGGAAGATTTTCAAGACTCTCCTGGATCGCTGCAATACGGTTTTCATCAACCTGCGCACCTGCCTTGGCACAATCGAGCATATAGCGGAGACCATCGACGGACTGGAGCAGAACATCCACCAGTTCCTGGGTCACGCCCCGCTTTCTGGACCTGACTTCATCCAGAATAGACTCAAGTACATGGGTAAACCGGGAGATATTGGTAAAACCAAATGTGCCGGCAGCACCCTTGATAGAATGTGCAGCGCGAAAAACTATATTGACTACCTCGGGATCGGGCACACCCACATTGAGATTCAATAAACCGGATTCCATCGCCTCCAGTCCTTCGCGGCTTTCCTCGAAGAATATCTCGTGAAACTGTGACATATCCAGATTGACTGCCATGCCGGTATTACCTTTTATTATGTTGTTACTGCCATTTCAGACCAGTGCATTTTACAGCGGCATGCCTGCCACTACAGAACGCGCCTTACCGTCTGCAACAGACTATCCGGGTCGAAGGGCTTCACAATCCAGCCTGTTGCTCCTGCTACCTTACCCATATTTTTTTTCTCCGAGCTGTCTTCGGTAGTCAGCGTCAATATCGGTGTAAATTTATACGATGGCAGTTTGCGCAATTCCTTGATTAAAGTGAATCCATCCATGTTCGGCATATTGATATCAGTGATCACCAGATCCACATCATTGGCCCGGGCAAAATCAAGTGCCTCAACGCCATCTGTCGCCTTGAACACTTCATAACCTGCCCCATTGAGTGTGAAACTGACCATCTCACGCATGGATGCAGAATCATCCACCAATAACATTTTAATTTTTTTATCAGACACAACGCGCCCCCAGTGTAGTTCCCGCTCCTAAGTTTTACCGCTCTTCACCCACTACAATACAATATGAACAATATACCCCGTTGGCCGATATAGCCGCAAATTCCCTGTTTTCTTAAATCGCCCTCCAGCCATAAATCATAGCGCTGAGCTGAATAATGGATAATCTGATGATAATGGTACTTTGCTACAGCACTTATGGAGTATTACACAATACATGGGGTAACGGGGATGGATCCGAATGAAATTGGCGCCGGGCGCTATGCCCTAGAGGACTGACTCGGGTTCATCCCTGAACCTTCACCCTGCGGGCACACTAAGTGTGTCCAAATTGGCTATCCTGCCAATTTGTCGAACTGAACAGTTCGAATCAAAGCTTTAAAATACACCAAATTAAAAAACCCGTGTAATGCGGGTTTTTTAATTTGGCGCGCCCTAGAGGATTTGAACCTCTGACCTCAGCCTCCGGAGGGCTGCGCTCTATCCAGCTGAGCTAAGGGCGCATAATAAATCTCATACTTGCCATCCCTGGCGTAACAATGGAGTTTCGATAAACACCTGCCTCGCCGTCCTCTGGCGAAGCGCTTAGCGGGAAAAAGGTCCACCGGACCTTTTTCTTATTCCGCTTCGCCCAGCTGAGCTAAGGGCGCAAAATCAATTTCATTCATGCCATACCTGGCTCAACATATTGGACTACGTCAATCACCGGCCTCGCCATCCGCTGGCGAGGCATTGACTCACTCCATCCATGGCGTTCGCCCTGCGGGCGGCTTACGCCGTCCAAATTCAATCCCGTCGAATTTGTCAGCGGGAAAAATCTGCCGGGAGCAGATTTTTGCAGCTTTGCTGCCCGAAGGGTGCAATACATGGAGGTATTGCATCTAAAAGATCCACCGGATCTTTTTCTTTTTCCGCTTCGCCCAGCTGAGCTAAGGGCACGTCCTCGCAGGATTATATCAGTTCAAACCGCTGCCCGGCATGCTTTTCGTCCAGTTTAAGTTTTCTCCTCATGGAAGTATGGGTATACTGGCATCCAGTATTTCAGTACACCCAATACGGCGCGAATACATAATAACAATACCCAGCTTCAGGGGAGCAAAAATGAGCCAGGAAAAAGACAAGGTATTTTTTAGAAACTTTTCATTAATTGTCGGTGCGCTTGTGGTCATGATGGTCATTTTCATCATAATGGCCCGAATTTTTGGTGTTGATGATTCCGCTGAATTGGAAAATCAATCCGCATCTGTTGCTGAACGCACTGCCCCGGTCGGTGAAGTCAATGTGGCTGGCGCGGAAGAGCAAGCAGCCCCGGCTGTGACTGAAGTCGCCGCCGCCGGTGACGGTGATGCCGGCAAAAAGATCTATGACGGGCTTTGTGCCGCCTGTCATGGCTCAGGCATACCCGGCATTCCTCAACTGGGTGACAAGGAGGCCTGGGCGCCACGTCTGGCCCAGGGCAATGACACACTGTATGCCAACGCCATCGACGGGTTTACCGGCAGCAGTGGCATGATGATGCCGCCCAGGGGCGGTGGTACTGGCAGCGACGATGAGGTCAAGGCCGCTGTCGATTACATGATCTCCAATAGCCAGTAATTCAGACTTGAACGAAAAAAGAGGCCAAAGCCTCTTTTTTCTCCTATTCCCTGAGCGCCCGCTGGTAAGACTCTTCCGTCAAATTGCTCCAGTCACTGTAATGTTCATCGAAGCTGGTGTAGGCCGCATAGACTTTTTGAAATGCAGGACTGGCGGCAGCTTCTTCCTCCAGTGTAATTTTCGTCAGTCTCTGTAGTTCATCCAGAACATCCTTGGGAAACTCAAGCAACTCGATATTTTTGTTGGCCCGGATCTGCTCCAACGCGGCCTGGTTGTAGTATTCCATCTGGGCGTAAATCTTTTCGCTGACGGCTGCAGCTGCTACATCAATAATCTGTTTCAGATCGTCCGGCAATTCATTCCATTTATTCTGATTGACGATCAATTCAAACATGGTGCCGGGCTCATGCCAGCCGGGATAGTAATAATATTTTGCAGCACGGTTGAGACCAAGCCGCAGATCGTGGAACGGCCCCACCCATTCCGTGGCATCAATGATACCGCGCTCCAGTGCCGTATAGATCTCACTGCCTGCCATCAGCACCGGGTTACCGCCTGCGCGTTCGAGCACCTTGCCACCCAGGCCCGGAATGCGCATACGCAAACCCCGGATGTCATCCAGAGACTCGATTTTCTTGTTGAACCAGCCGCCCATCTGCATGCCGGTGTTGCCCATCGGGAAGGGGACCACGGAATACGGCGCATACACCTCCCGCCACAGATCAAGGCCACCGCCGTAATACAGCCAAGCATTCATGCCCCGGGCTGTCATGCCAAACGGGACGGAGGAAAAAAATTGTGCCTCCGGCACCTTGCCCGCCCAATAGTAAGGCGAGCCATGCCCCATCTCTACAGCACCCTGCGAAACAGCATCGAACACCTGTAAAGGCGGAACCAGTTCACCTCCGGCATAAACGTGAATATCAAGACGTCCCCGGCTCATGATGCGGACATCATTGGCAAAATTTTCTGCACCTTCCTGGAAGATGGGGAAATTTGCCGGCCAGGTTGTTACCATTTTCCAGTGAAATTTTTTATTTATCTCTGCACTACTGGTTGCCTTGCCTATGCCACCGGAAGGACTGTCGCAGGAACCTAGCGTCAGCAATAACGGCAAAATAAATAATGCGGATAAAAATCTTTTCCAGGCCGAACCTGAACACGCAGAATGATATGACATATGTTTCATTTTATTTTCAATATTTGTAACCAGAACCTATCTCAAAATTAAATACCCTCCCTCTTGAGGGGGGGCGCCTGCATCCATGGAGTCGTTCCCCCTGCCGGGGGGAAGGAGTGATTGCAAATTTTCCCGCCAACAAAGCCGGAAATTAATTTTGAGATAGGTTCTAATCACAAATCACCATTCGCCAATCACTCATTTTGAGACAGGTTCTAATCACAAATCACCATTCGCCAATCACTCATTATGCCGGTTGCAGATTGGCATAGGTAGCGACCAGCCATTTGCTTCCCACTTGTTTGAAGTTCACCTGTATGCGTGTGTTGCTGCCTGAACCTTCCAGATTCAGGATAACACCTTCGCCAAATTTCGCATGCAGTACCCGCTGGCCGAGTGAAAATCCACTTTGGTCCTGCAGTTCCCTGATTGAAGTAAATAATGAAGGCGTTATGGCGTTATTACCCAGGCGCACTTCGTTGACGGCCTCGACTGGCAATTCCCGGATAAACCGCGACGCCTGCGGATAATAATCCGATCCATGCAGACGCCGGTGTTGTGCATGTGTCAGTGTCAGCGATTTCTGCGCACGGGTGATCCCGACATAACACAACCGGCGCTCCTCTTCGAGCTGAGAAAGGTCTTCACTGCTGCGCTGGTGCGGGAACAGACCTTCTTCCATCCCGACCAGAAATACATTGGGAAACTCCAGGCCCTTGGCGGAATGTAAAGTCATCAGATGCACACAATCAGTCCATGGGCTGGCCTGCGTCTCACCCGCCTCCAGCGCGGCATGAGCGAGAAATGCCTGCAACGGTTCCATGGTTTCTCCCTCATCATCGGTCATTTCAAACTCACCGGCCGCGGTCACCAGTTCTTCCAGGTTTTCGATCCGCGCCAGACCGCGTTCACCTTTTTCTTTCCTGAAATGTTCGATGAGGCCGCTGCGCTTGATCACATTATCAAGGTTCTCATCCAGCGGCAGGCCCTTGTTGGTCTCGTCCATTTCATGGATCAGTTGCAGGAAACCCTCCAGCGCGCCCAATGCGCGCGCACTGAGCAATTTATGCTGGACCAAATGTACTGATGCCTCCCAGAGCGAACATTGAGCACGTTTCGCCTCTGATCGCAGTTCTTCAATGGTGCGTTCACCGATTCCTCGCGGCGGCGTGCCGATGATCCGTTCGAATGATGCATCGTCATCATGGAAAGTAGCGAGACGCAGATAGGCCAAAGCATCCTTGATCTCGGCGCGCTCGTAGAAACGCATGCCGCCATAGACCCGATAGGGAATGTTCGACCGCATCAATGCCTCTTCAATCACGCGCGACTGGGCACTGGTGCGATACAGCACAGCACTGTCATTATATATGCCGTGGGTATCGTACCATGACATGATCCGGTCAATGACAAACCGCGCCTCGTCCTGTTCATTGAAGGCGGTATAGAGATTGATCTTTTCGCCCGCATCATCCTCGGTCCACAATTGCTTGCCGAGCCGTGCGTTGTTATTGGCGATCAGTGCATTGGCGGCATTCAATATCGTCGCTGTGGACCGGTAATTCTGTTCCAGACGGATGATTTTGGTATTGGCAAAATCCTTGCTGATGCTTTGCATGTTTTCCACGCGCGCGCCTCTCCAGCTGTAAATAGAGTTGTGTGTGATTACGCCGTTTGCCACAAAATTATGTGTGCGATCAATATTCAGATCGTGAACTTCAATCTCCATTTCCCTGAATTCAATCTTCTCTACCGCATCAAACACACCACCTTCTGTTGCCATGACCATGCCAGGACGGATACTTGCCGCTGTGATAAATGGCAAGGAACGGTTCAATACATGACCCTGAAGTATATAGCGCCCTTCAAGTTTGTGTTTGATACGCCGTGCGATGTCCATCAATTCGCCAAAATCACTGCGTACAGTTTCGAAACGCCAACTCTTTGAACCCGCCTTTGCAGGACGCACGCTCAAACCAAGAGCTTGCAAAGCACTTTTGTCTTTTGCATCCACGCCAACCATGGAAATGCGATGCATCGGGTTTGACCCACGGCGATCACCACACAGCGTGATCACAATATTACGCCGGCAGGAATTACGGCCTTGTGGAAGATGGTGTGGCCGTTCCGGATCCAGTCCAACATCTTCAATGAGACGCAGGGCTGAATTCGTTGTATCCAGTGATTGATAGACCCGCTTGATGTATTTCCTGTCATGTACCAGTCCATTTCTGGCTTTGCCCTTACGCGGGACAAAAGGCAGTGTAGGCAAACCATATTGCAGAGAAGTGATCATTTCATCCGCCCTGGCTTCATTTTCATTTGGATGCGCACGAATGATCCATAGTGCATCAGCATGCTCCTGCAATGCCCTTTGCTTGAATCCCACAACAGGTTTGACTTGACCTTTGGTATAAACCTGTGAAGTCCCCAGCCGATAACCAATCTCTTCTTTATACATGAGATATAAAAAGTATGTCTGTGGTGTTTCATCCAGAATATAACCGGCAAAGTGGGTATGCTCCGGCGTGCTCTTGATGACTTTGCCTGATCGCATCTCCAGACTCACCATTTGCCCCTTGCGTTGATGAGCAAAATGGTCAGTGACTTTGGCCGGACGAAAATCCCCGGCACCATAACTGGACAAGACAAGTTCGCCTGGTTGTATAGCCTCTATGCGTTTCTTAGAACCATCACCCATCGTAATCTTTGTGCCAACTGCCAGACACTGGTCATCATCCCCGACAGCAAATATCGAGCCGGTATCGCCCACCAGTAACCGTAACCATGCATATTGCAGGGTATTGGTGTCCTGGAATTCATCGACCAGCACATACCTGAAACGTTGACGATAATGCGCAAGGACGGATGGCTGATCCCGGAACAGTTCATGTACACGTAGGAGCAGTTCGGCAAAATCCACCAGACCGGATCGCTCGCAGGTTTCCTGATAATGCTGATAGATGCGGATCATCCGGTGCAATGTGTGATCACCCTGATCCTCGATATGCTGCGGACGCAGACCGTCATCCTTGCGCGCATTGATAAACCATTGCGCCTCACGCGGCGGGAATTGCGATTCGTCCAGTTCCATGGTGCGGATCACACGACGGATAGTGCGGTATTGATCGTCGCTGTCGAGGATCTGGAAACCCTGTGGCAGTCCGGCCTCCTGCCAGTGGGCGCGTAACAAGCGATGCGCCAGACCATGAAATGTGCCCACCCACATACCGCCCGCCGGTTGTTGCAGCAGATGCTCGATACGTCCGCGCATCTCGGCGGCCGCCTTGTTGGTAAACGTCACAGCCATGATGCCGTAAGGTGTGGCCTCTCCGGTCTGGATATACCAGGCAATCCGGTGCACCAGCACGCGTGTCTTGCCACTGCCGGCCCCGGCCAGTACCAGGATATTGCCCGTGGGTGCGGCCACGGCATCGCGCTGTGCAGTATTCAGAGGATCAAGAACGGAGGAGACATCCATGCCGGAATTCTATCAAATCCAATTCACTGGTGTTTACATACTTAATATAAATGCTGATGTTATGATAAGCATATAAAAAGCGATAATTTCAAGGAAATATCCATCACTCCATGCAGAATCTGCCAGAACAAAATAAAAATAACGAACCAGCCGAACTGGTGAGGCGGGTACTGGACGAGGCACGCAAACAAGGCGCAGCAGCAGCCGAGGCCGATATCGGCACCGGCACCGGATTTTCCGTGACCGTACGCTGGGGCGAGATCGAAAAGGTCGAACACGAACGGGACAAAGGCCTCAGCATCACCGTTTACATGGGCCAGCGCAAAGGCAGCGCCAGTACGTCGGACTTCAGTGACAAATCCCTGCATGAGACTATCAAGGCGGCGTGTGCTATCGCGCATTATGCCAGTGAAGATGCCGCCGCGGGACTGGTGGATGCAGGCCTCATGGCCAAAACCATTCCCGATCTGGACCTGCATCATCCCTGGCCGATTACACCGGAGCAGGCCATCGAACTTGCCATCAAATGCGAGGACACTGCGCGGAATTACGATCAGCGGATCAACAATTCGGACAGTGCCGTGGTCAGTACCTATGCCGGCACACATGCCTATGGTAATACCAATGGCTTCGCGGGCGGCTGGTTATGGTCCAGCCATACCATCGACTGCACCGTGATCGCGGAACAAGCAGGCAGCATGCAACGCGATGGCTGGTACAGTAAAACGCGGGACTATAACGATCTGCAAACCATCAATGCGATAGGCGAAGAGGCCGCGCGCCGCACCATCAATAAACTTGGCGCAAAAAAACTGACCACACGCAATGTGCCGGTTATTTTCGAAGCACCGGTGGCTGCAGGACTGTTCTCGGCATTCATCACTGCCATCTCCGGCGGCAGTCTTTACCGCCGTGCCAGCTTCCTGCTGGACAAAATCGGGGAACCGGTTTTTTCAAAACAAATTCACATACACGAACAACCCCATCTGAAAAAAGCCCTGGGCAGTGCGGCGTTTGATAATGACGGTGTGGCCACACGGGCACGGGATATCGTCAAGGGCGGAATTCTGCAGGGTTATGTATTGAGCGGTTACTCCGCGCGCAAACTCGGTTTGCAGACCACGGGCAATGCAGGCGGTGTGCATAACCTGATCATTGAACCGGGTAAAGAAACGCTCAATGATTTGATCAAACAAATGAATACAGGATTGTTGATTACCGACATGATTGGCTTCGGCGTCAACCAGGTCACCGGAGATTACTCTCGCGGCGCCTCAGGCTTCTGGATAGAGAATAGCGAGATTCAATTTCCTGTGGAAGAAATCACCGTCGCCGGAAATCTGAAAGATATGTATCAACACATCGTTGCCACCGGCAATGATGTCGACAGACGCGGCAATATTCTTACAGGATCGGTGTTAATAGAAAACATGACAGTGGCGGGAGAATAAAATACTTTGTCCAACGGACTTTGCACTCCGGCATATACCTGGTTCATAACATGAATATTCAACCCGTTTTCGAGTAACTGGAATTCATTCAAAGTCGACAGGCGCCGTCAACTTGTAACCTTCGCCACGGATGGTCTTGATGATTACGGGATTGGCCGGATCAGGTTCCAGCTTTTTGCGCAGCTTCGCAACCAGCACATCCAGACTGCGATCATCAGGACGCCTTTCGCGCCCCGTTAACAAATCAAAAATCCTGTCCCGGCTCATCAATCGATTGTTGTTTTGCACAAGTGCGGACAAGAATTTAAATTCGTAACTGGTAAGATGAACCATTTCCCCGGCAGGAGAGATGAGCTCATGCGCAACCAGGTCAAGACTCCATCCGGCAAAACGCGCGATCTGTTTTTTGTCTGATAACGATTGAGAGTTGTCATGATCAAGTTTAAGGCGCCTGAGAACGCTGTGAATCCTGGCAAGCAACTCTCTATTATCGAAAGGCTTGGCAATGTAATCATCGGCGCCGATTTCCAGTCCCACAATCTTATCCACCGTTTCGCTTTTACCGGTAAGAATGATGATCCCGAGTCCCTGGCCCTGGTGCATGCGTAATTCTTTCGCCAGCATAAGACCATTCTCGCCCGGCAACATCAGATCCAGGAGAATGAGGTCTGGTATCTCCTGTTCAATATGGCGGCGCATTTGCTCCCCGTTAAGCGCCGTGATTACCTGGTAGCCTTCCCCGCCCAGATAGCGTCGCAGAAGGTCGCATAACCTCTGATCATCATCAACCACTAAAATACTTACCAATTTATTCATAATTCTCTAATTTACTAATCGACTGGGCGTAAACTATTATATTTATAAATGAATAATTGTTATCCCTTTTGAGCTTTAAAATCAAGGTATTACTTAAGGAACCTCTGATTAAGTGTCTTTGCCGTCATGCTGGTTTTCACCAGCATACAGTAAATAATTGTTTTGACTGGATTCTGGCCTGCGCCAGAATGACAGCTTGTAGCAACCGGGAACTTGATCAGAACATCCTTAAAATCATCACTACTTTGACAGTGTTACCGATGAAAACAAGGTATTTAACATATTACTGCCTGTTCTGGCATAAGCCTGCCAATGGATCTGGCCCGGCAAGAGGAAAATGCCCGCAGGTTGTAACCTCAAAAAAATCGTCGCCTTACTCTTTAATTAATCATATGAGCAGAGCAGGTAAAATCACCGATTATTATCTACAGATTAAATTATCCACCAGCGGGATACCATGGGAATGAAAGCAGACAGGCAATGGGGCAAAATATCCCCACCCATGCTGATTGCTATCAGCCTTATACTGGCCCTTGCCATCCTTGCATTTGATCTTTCCATGCCGTTAGGAGTAGCAGCGGGCGCCCCCTATATTGCGCTTGTTCTCCTTGGTTATTTTGCGCCCTGGTGGTTTTACATATATCTCATGGCGATACTTGCAACGATCCTGACCATCATCGGCTACTACGCATCACCCGATGGTGGAATTCCCTGGGTTGAACTAACCAATCGTGGCCTGACACTGTTTGCCATCTGGGCAACGGCAACCATTGGTGCATACATACAACAAAAAGAAGCAAAATTTAACGCGGCCATTAACAGCGCTTCTGATGGAATTATCAGTATCAATGCCCTCGGTATTATCGAATCCTTCAATAAGGGGGCCGAAAAAATATTTGGTTATTCCACTGAAGAAGTTATGGGGAAAAATGTGTCGATGTTGATGCCTGCACCACATCGTGAAAGACATAATGATTATATTTCACAATATTTAATGACGAAGGAAGCAAAGATAATCGGAAAGAAAACTGAATTAAAGGCACAGCGTAAAGACGGAACAATATTTCCCATAGAATTAACAGTAAGCGAATCACAGTATGCCGGCAAGTTCACATTTATCGGCATAATACGAGACATAAGCGAGCGCATACATGCGGCTGAACAGCTAAACAAATTATCAGGTGCGATTAAACAAAGCCCGGTTTCTATAATTATTACCGATGCACAAGGCAACATCGAATACGTCAATCCAAAATTCACCCAGGTAACCGGTTATGAATATGATGAAATTATCGGACAGAGCCCACGGATACTGAAATCGGGAGAAACCCCGCCGGAAGAATATAAAAGATTATGGGACACCATTACTGCCGGTGAGCAATGGCGGGGCATGCTGCATAATGTTAAAAAGAACGGTGAACTCTTTTGGGAATCCGCAACCATTTCACCGATTAGAAACATGGATGGTGAGATAACGCACTATCTTGCGGTCAAGGAAGATATCACTGAACGCCTGGAGACTGAAAACCAGCTTGTCCATGCCCTGAAAGTCGAGGCCGCAGGACAGTTAACAAGCGGTATTGTGCATGATTTCAACAATCTCCTGACTATCATTACGGGAAACCTGCAGTTACTCCTGGAAGGCATTGGCCGCCAGGGCAATAAAGAAGTTAAAGAGATTCTTGCCGATGCGATATCCGCCTCGCTGGACAGCGGGGAATTGATACAACGATTGCTGGTTTTATCACGTAAAGAAAAACTACTGACCCAGGAAATTGATATCAATGCAATGATCAAGGATAACGTACGCTTTCTTGATCGTATGCTGGGTCAGTCTATCAACGTAAATATCGACTTGAACAGTGATATTCAGGCAATCATAGCGGACCAGAACCAACTGGAAAGCGCCCTTCTCAATCTGGCAGTCAATGCGCAGGATGCAATGCCTGATGGCGGTAATCTCACTATCAAGACTTCACGAAAAATTATTGGTCCCGATACCAGTGCCGGCAGCAAAGAGCTCACACCCGGGAACTACGTAATAATTACAGTAAGTGATACCGGCATGGGGATGGACCGGAAGGTGGTCGATCGTGCCTGTGAACCGTTTTTCACAACCAAGGGGGCCGGGAAAGGCAGCGGACTCGGTTTGAGCATGGTGCACAGTTTTGCAAAACAATCGGGTGGGCAACTCCATATTTCCAGCACGCCTGGAACCGGAACTGAAATCACATTACTTCTCCCCGAAGCGGCCCGTAGAACAAATGACCGGAAAACTGAAAGCATTGCCGTACCTATTCCAAAGGGCACGGAAACAATACTGCTTGTAGAAGACATGGAACAGGTCCGCGGATTTGCCGTCCGCGGGCTGAAATCTCTGGGTTACCAAGTGTTGGAAGCGGGTGACGCCAATACGGCAATGAGCATCATCAGAGAAGAGATTGCCATTGATCTGCTGTTCACCGATATCGTTATTCCCGGTGAAATGGATGGCCGGAAGCTGGCGCAATGGGCCACAGGAATCCGTCCCGGTTTAAGAGCGGCGCTGACGACTGGCCAGCACCTGGATAACAGGGATACTATGGCCGGCGCAGAGTTTGCCTTTTTGAAAAAACCCTATTCTTTTGAACATCTCGCCTGTTTTGTCCGGTCACAACTTGATAAAAACAAATGACGTCCACGACTTTACAACCTCCCTGTTAATCTCCTGTACAGATATTCTGTTTTGCTCCCAGGAATGGCAGTTAACACAATCTTTACAAACCTTCACAAAATTTCACATAAAACTCATTGTAAAGTGAGGCAACGGCGTACGGTCCGCTGCTAATATTCAACACAGCGTGATATAAAGGTAATCCGGTCAAAAAAAACAATTTCTGCCCGGCTGATCAGGGTTACAGCAGTTGCCCGGAGGGGGCAAAAAATCAATGAAAATAAAAAACGTCCTGATAGCAGATCGCGACATGCGGATGTGCCGTGTGCTCGGCCGCATAATAAACCGGCTGAATTTCGAATATTTTTCAGCACATGAACAGCATACATTTAAATCATTATGCTCCGAAATCGGGCCGGACATCATTATGTTGAGCCTGGATATGGCTGAACAGGACAATTTGCTTGAATATCTCGCAGACCAGAATTCGCAGTCTACAATCATCCTGTTAAACAACATGGATGAAGACGAACTCTACCGTTCCGAAATAGTTGGCCAGGTATCCCGGTTAAACATAGGTGGATTTCTCCACAAACCGATTGAAATCGATGCAGTCAGATCAACACTGGAAGGACTCAGGGGAAAAGGGACGGATACTATAAAAAAAAGCCAGCAGTTAAGTGACGCATACCGCGTACATTATTGTTGCACACCAACATTGTAATGAACAACAAATCAATAACGATAACAGCCACATTGATATGAGAAAAAATCCAGCTATATTGATCTAAATCAATATAGTAAATTCAGATTACTCATATTTTATGAATAAGCTAAAGTTCAGCGAAAAGACCCGATTTTAATGAATCTTTGCATGACCACTTTGGAGACACATTTATGAACAGTATTCCGGGACATTTTGCAATCAATCAACCAGGGTTTCTGGAAAATATGAGAGTGGTCAATGCAAAGATCTTGCAAACCCTGATTTTCCCGCTGTTTCTGATAACGGCCGCCTTTTGCATACCCGGCGCCAGCGCTGGAGAGCCGGACTGGGGACAGGTGCCGGCAACAACCTTAAAGACATTTTACCCGGGCGTGGCCTCATGGGATTTCATGACGGGGAAAGACCACGGTACGGGTGGTAATGTCGTCAAGAAACAGGAAAAGTCCTGCGCGGATTGCCATGTCGGGAAAGACGGTGCCTATGATATCAAGTCCGACAAGATTATTACCGGGGAATTGAAAAAGGTCGCCTCGGGTGAACCATTGGAACCTGAGCCACTTTCAGGCATGCCGGGATTCAAGGATATATCAGTACAGGCGGCCTATGACGCAGAAAATATCTACCTGCGGATCCAGTGGCCAGGCACGGGTGCGAGTTCCGCAAAAGAGGAGGATGCCGACCGGGTATCGATACAAATCTCCGACAAGATAAAAACTTTCAATCTGTATGGCTGCTACATCTCCTGCCATGACGACCAGACCGGCATGCCGGAGAACCGCGGTGAGGAGAAAAAACTCTATGGTTATTACGCCGCAGACAAACCCCAGGACAAACTGGATGAGTATCTCTCAAAAGGGCAGTTTATCGATACATGGGTAGTTTACTTTCTCGGCAACGAGGTCAAAGCAGAGGATGAGTATGTCCTCGAGAGCCGCCACGAGGACAAAAATGACCTGACAGCCACGGGCGGTTTTGAGGGCGGAAAGTACACAGTAGTCATCACCAGGAAACTGGCCACCGGTGATAAGGGTGATATTGGTTTAAAGGACGGCAAGGCCTTCAGTGCCAGCATTGCCATACACGATAACAAGAACAAGGGCAGGAAACATTACACGGCCTTTCCAATTACCATTGGATTATCGGCTGGAGGAGATGTTAGCGCCAAGAAATTCTAATACTTGGGTTTTACAAAGGGGAGCGTTATGAATACAAGGTACTTTAAGTTACACCTGATGGTAGCCGCAACCATCCTGCTCCAGTTGAGTGCCACCAATGCGATTGCGGAGGATAAAGGCATAATCGACTGGGCGGCCATAAACCCGGATGTCAAAGGGGCGACTTTTGTTAAAAGCAGAGAAAAGTGTGTCGAGTGCCACGAAGAATACATCCGGACCTTTGTTACTACCAAGATGGGCATGGCCCTGCCCGATGGCGGCTGTGAGTCCTGCCACGGCCCCATGAGCAAGCATCTGGATGCACCACGGCAAAAACCGGTGCTGGTGGTTTCCCAGAAAAACCTTACACCCGAGCAGGGTAATGCCATTTGTACGCAATGCCATCAAAGTGGTATCCAGTCGTATTGGCAAATGAGTCCGCATGCTGCCGCGGATAATACCTGCACAAACTGCCACGATATAATGAGTGTAGAAGATCCGGTCCGCAAAAAGGCCACCCAGGCCAAGGTCTGCTTTACCTGTCACAAGGAACAAAGAACGGACAGCCGTAAAATTTCGCACCATCCGATCGGTGAAGGCAAGGTGGTCTGTGCCGACTGCCACAACCCGCACGGTTCGGCCGGTCCCCATTTGCTGAAGAAGAGCACGGTCGTGGAGACCTGCTTTATCTGCCATGCCGAAAAGCGCGGCCCCTTCCTGTGGGAACATGAACCAGTGGCGGAGGACTGCACCAATTGTCATACCCCGCACGGATCCAATATTACGCCGCTGCTCAAATCCCGCACGCCATTCCTGTGTTCCGAGTGCCACGACGGCCCGCATCACACTGCAGATCCGGCTGGGACAAATGTCGCAGGTTACCAAGGCGGGCTAACTGCCATCCCCAGCGAGAACTATACCGGCCGGGCTTGTATGAATTGTCACAGTATGGTTCATGGTTCGAACAATCCTGCTGGCGCGCTTCTGCATCGCTAATCTAAGAGACAATGGGGGATTAATACCATGAAAACACGTAACAAAAAAATGCAAGACACTATACTGAGTACTGTTATACAAGGCGCCTTGGTCGCGATGTTGGCCATGCCAATGGCAGCAGCGAGTGTGTTCGCTGCCGGTCTGGCCGCTGCGGAAGAAGAAGGGATGGCGGAAGAAGAAGGCATGCTGGAAGAAGAGGCGGAGGAACTCCCCCCGCTCTACACCAATAAAATCGAATTGGGCGTGATCTATATCAGCGAGGACTCCTTCAAGTTCGGTGAATATAGCGGCCTGAACGACTCGGGGGTTGAAGCTTTAGGCAACCTCAGTGTGCTTGGCAACGATGGAACGAGGCGTTGGAGTCTCTTCGGCACCGATCTGGGCTTGACGTCCCGATCAGTCAGTGGCTCGTTGAGCATTCCGGGCTTGTGGGACCTGAACGTCGGCTACGACGGATTGCGCCATAACATCTCGGACACGTATCAAACACCCCAGCAAGGGAACTTGGGGGGGAACATTTTCACCCTGCCGGCGGATTTTGGTACGATTAACGGTGCCACGCCTAGCGCGAGAGTGCTGACCCCGACCCAGCTCAGCGCCTTTCATACCGAAGAGATTCATAGCGACCGCGACAATACGTCATTCGGAGCGGGCTACCATTTTAATCAGCAGTGGAGCGTGAAGTTAAACTACAATCACCTTGACCAGTCAGGCGCCAAGCTCCTCGGCACCGGCTCGCAGGGCGGGATAGCGCTCGTTGGTGGATCTACCGGTCGCGCCGAAGCCGTTAACATCATCATGAATCCGACCGAGTACACCACGGACACCATCAATATGGCGTTAAACTGGCAAGGGGACAAGGGGCACCTGAGCGTTGGCTATTTTGGCTCGTTATTCGATGACAAGTACAACAGCCTGTCCTGGCAGGGTGCCATGGCGACCGGTGCAAGTGCTTGTGTCGGTGTAGCCTGTTATATCAACAACACCATGAGCACCGCTCCGGATAACGCATTACATCAAATGAATCTGAACGGTGGATACCTCTTTTCACCAAGCACGAAACTGGTCGGCGGCTTTTCCTACGGCGTCAATACCCAGGACGATGCTTACGCGCCCACCCTCATCCCGCAGGCAAGCGGCACGCCTTATGACATGATGCGGCCAGGCGGATTGCCTCAGTCGTCGCTCGATGGCGAGGTGCATACCATGCACGGCGATCTGAAGTTGACCCATCAGATGACCAGGGATCTGATGTTGAGCGGGGCGTTCAAATACAACGAGCGCGACAACCGTACGGATTCCAATATCTACCTTTACAAACCGCTGAATAATGCTAATTACACCGGGGTGAATTTACCGTACAGCAACAGAAAAATACAGGCCGAGGCTGCCGCAGATTACCGTGTGACCCAAGGGCAGAAACTGCACCTGGGTTACGAACATGAGTACATCGAACGCTGGTGCGATGGCGTGGTTGGCGGTTTCGAATGCGTTGCCAGCCCTGAGAGCGACGAGGACAAGCTGGAACTCGCCTATCGCGTAAAAGCGGGTGATACCGTCCGGCTCAATGCCGGCTATACCTTTGCCCACCGCAACGCGGAGTTTGATCGTGCCCATGTATCAAACATAAGCACCCCCCCCAGCGGCTACCCGGGTATTAACTCTGGAGACGATCTGCGGTTCAACGCTTATATTTATGACGATCGTACACAGCATATGGTGAAAGCGGGTATCAACTGGCAGGCGACCGACAAGCTGGACTGGGGGTTGAATGGACGCTACTCATATCTTGACTACGGCGATGGACTGGGTAGGCAGGACAGTCACAACGCAAGCATTAATCTGGACGCCACCTACATCTATAGCGAGGATTCCAGCGTTTCCGCATATGCGAGCTGGCAGAACAGTGAGCGGGAAATGCGGCTCTGGGAAGATGGCCATCCGCTTACGGATATCTGGGCCAACCAACTCAAGCAGGACAGCTATGCTATCGGCCTGAACACCCGGCATGGCGGTCTGATGGGCGGCAAGCTCGAACTTATGGGTGATGTGTCTTACTCATTCGACACATCGCATTATTCGACGCAGATACCGTACGAGGCTGCAACTTGCGTCCTACCGGCCAGCCTTGAGTGTGGCGACACACCCGATATCAACACCAGTCTGTTCACGCTTAAGCTGGATGGAACCTACCAGGTTAACAAAAATGGCAAGGTTGCGCTGGGGTACCTCTTCCAGCTCCTGGATAGCAACGACTATTATTACAACGGCTACCAGTACGGTTTTACACCAAACCGCGTACTGCCGACCAATGAGCAGGCGCCGAACTACTCTGAACATGTGGTCTTCTTGTCTTATATTTACGAGTTCTAGTCAGGACGCTGTAGGCTATGCAGAGTGATTGTACTTACGGGATAACAAATAAATATTATATTAGATGAATATATATTTTCTTATAAAATATTAGGTCATCTTGACTGGAGAAACATTATGAAACTATGCTGTCAGGCCCGATTTGAGCGAAAATTCCTGCTGAACTTGAGGAAACTTAAGTCCTCAATTACATCTTTTACATCTTTTACATCTTTTCCATTTCTGACTTCACTGCTAACACTGATTGTTTTTTGTGCTGCGCCAACCGTCAAGGCCGCTGACATCGACTGGGGTCAGGTCGGGGCAAAGAACATAAAGGTCTTTTACCCCGGCGTGGCTTCATGGGAATTTTTAAAGGAAAGTGACCACGGCACAGGCGGCCCACCGGTAAAAACGATAAAAAAGGCCTGCGCGGATTGCCATGTTGGCAAGGACGGCACATACGATATCAATGCCGACAAGATCATTGCAGGGGAATTGAAAAAGGTCAAATCAGGGAAGCCGCTTGAACCGGAGCCTATCGCGGGTGCGAAGGGTTTCAGTGAGGTTGCATTGCAGGTGGCCTATGATGCGGAAAACATTTATCTGAGACTCCAGTGGGCAGGTTCCGGTGCAAGCGTTGCGGACCCCGCCCTGGCAAAAGATGACAAGGCGGACCGGATTTCCATACAGATCGCCAACAAGATAAAGACCTTCCAGCTTTATGGGTGCTTCATCGCCTGCCATGACGACCAGACGGGCATGCCGGAAAACAGCGGCGAGGAGAAAAAACTCTACGGTTACTACGCCGCGGACAAACCCCAGGACAAACTGGATGGCTTTCTCTCGCAAGGGCAGTTCATCGATTTGTGGGAAGTTTATTTTGAAGGTCCTGAAGTAAAAACGAAGGATGGGTATGTCCTTGAGAGCCGGCATGAGGATCAAAATGACCTGTCAGCAGCGGGCAGTTTTGAGGGTGGAAAATACACGGTGGTGATCACGAGGAAATTGGCCACCGGTGACGCCAGGGACATTACCTTGCAGGACGGCAAGGACTTCAGCATAGGTATTTCCGTACACGACAACAAGAACAAGGGCAGGAAGCATTATACTTCCTTCCCGCTGTCTGTCGGGTTATCAACGTCTGGGGACGTTGCTGCCAAAAAATTCTAAATTCAGGTTAAAGAGGGGAGCATCATGAACATACGGTTTTTCAAGTTACACCTGTTAGTAGTCGCAGCTATCCTGCTCCAACTGGGTGTCACCAGGGCGATGGCAGAGGATAAAGGCATCATTGACTGGGCGGCCTTGAACCCGGACATCAAGGGGGCGACTTTTGTTAAAAGCAGCAAGGAGTGCGTCGAGTGCCACGAGGAATATATTCGTACCTACGCCATGACCAAGATGGGCAGGGCCCTGCCCGATGGAGGCTGTGAGTCCTGCCATGGCCCCATGAGCAAGCATCTGGATGCACCGCGGCAAAAACCGGCGCTGGTGGTTTCCCAGAAAAACCTTGCACCCGAAAATAGTAGTGCCATTTGCACGCAATGCCATCAGGCTGGTCCCCAGGTAAACTGGAAGACGAGTATACATGCTGCCGTAGGTAACACGTGCACAGACTGTCACAATATAATGAGTATGGACGATCCGGTCCGCAACAAGCTCACCCAGACCCAGGTCTGTTTCAAGTGTCATCAGGACAAGCGGGCCGCATCCCTCAGGCGTTCACGCCACCCCGTCCGTGAGGGCAAGGTGGTCTGCTCCAATTGCCATAACCCGCACGGGTCTCCCGGCCGCACTAACCTGGCAAAGAATACGGTCAACGAGACCTGCTATCAATGCCATGCGGAAAAGCGCGGGCCGTTCCTGTGGGAGCACCAGCCGGTACGGGAGGAATGTACCATCTGTCATGACCCGCACGGCTCTACGCACTACCGCATGTTGAAGGTCGCACCCCCATACCTGTGTGAGGAGTGCCATAACCCGGGGCCGGGCGGCCACCCGGCGCAACTAAGATCTGGCGCTGAGGCCGTGCCGCCGGGTCCAACAAACAACTCACGTTATACATTAATCAAGGGCTGCGTGAATTGTCACTCCCAGATTCATGGTTCGAACCATCCCTCTGGCGTGAGATTAATGCGCTAAGCATGGGTGCAACATAACCATGAAAACAGCTAAGAGAACATTTATAGAGAATTTGAAGGGGGAACCACGAGATGAAATCTAGACATGCTTACCTCAAGATCCTGGTGACAGCAACAGTGTGCTTGTTTACAGCAGGCCTGTATGCCGCCGAAGAAGGAATGGAAGAAGCCGTGATGGCGGAAGAGGAGGAAATGGCGGCAGAAGAAGGTTTGGAAGAAGAAGGAATGCTGGAGGAAGAGGCGGAGGAACTCCCCCCGCTCTACACGAGCGAAATCGAACTTGGCGTGGGCTATTCCAGCGAGGACTCTTTCTGGTTCGGTCAGTATAACGGCCTTGAGGACGAAGGTGCCTTTGCGATCGGCAATATCACGCTCAGGAAACATTCTGTTATCGGTGACGATGATAACGATTATTGGGAGTTGTCCGGGTCGAACCTGGGGCTCGATCCCAGATCCCTCTATGGAGAATATAGCCATGATGGGACCTACGGGAACTATAGCCAGGACCGCGCTTACAGTTTATTCATCATGTACGACCAGATACAGCGTAACCAGTTGGATGATGCACAAACGCCATTCGCCGGTGCAGGGACTGCCAACCAGACACTTCCGGCTGGTTATGCCAACCCGGGCAGTGGTACTGCTGGCATAGTCTTCGGCGGCACGCTCCACCAGGTCGATGTTGAAACCGAGCGGGAGACCCTCGGCGGCGGGTTTTCCTTGATGCCGGCCGATGGCTGGAAGATAGCCGGGAAATACCACCACCAGTCCAAGGAGGGGACAGATACCACCGGGATTTCCACTTCCGCATTCACGAACGCTTTTATCGGCATCATGCCGATTGATTACGAATTTGATGAGTTTGACCTGAGTATCGCCCGTGTCGGCAAGAAAGGCCATTTTGAACTGGGTTATCATCTGTCCCTGTTTGAAAATGATACTCATGGAATCATGTTTGAGAATCCTTTTAGTAATGGCGCCAGTGTCCCCCTGCGTCAAATTGAACAAATCGGGCAAGCCCCGGATAACACAGCGCATGCGGTAAGATTCGCAGGCGGTTATAACCTGGGCCAGACGACACTCGCCACGGCCAACCTGTCCTATCAGCGGATGTCACAGGATGATACGTTTCTTCCCTATACTGTTAATACGAGTTTTCTGCCGCTTCCTTTTGCCGAGTTACCAAGAAACTCACTCGACGGCGTGATCAATAACTGGTTTGCCAACTTGACACTGACCGGGCAGCCCACACCAAAACTCAATCTCACCGGGCGTTATACCTTTGACTACCGGGACAGCGATACACCAGCCAACACCTACCAATATATCCGGACTGACGCCGCTGCCCAGCAAGACGTTGACACATCGCGGGCGCGGGTCAACCCCGTCTATGACTTTGAACGGCACAAGGCCGGACTGGATGGGAGTTACCGGCTGATGCCGCACGCCACGCTCTCGGCCGGTTATGAATTCGATTATGTTACCCGGGATAATACTGAGGTCGAACACACCTCTGAGCATACCGGTAACGTAAAGCTGACGGGTTCACCCACCGACCGTACGCATGGCTGGCTCAAGTACCTGCATGCGGAGAAGGACGGCTCGACCTATGACAATACCGTGCCGTTTTTTACCGGCTTTAGCCCGGAACACGTTGCAGACGTCATTGTCAATGACTGTGGCGACCCCCTCGGCGGTCCATACGATCTGACTTGTCCGGATTATTACGAGAACAATAGCTATATGCGGAAATATTATCTGGCCGACCGCAGCCGCGACCAGGTCGCAGGTAACCTGAGTTTCTTCCCGAACGACAAGTTCACGGTGGGTGTCTCCGGCCGCTACACCACGGATGATTTTGATGACACAAAAATCGGTCTGACGGACCGGGACGTCGCCAGTGCCACACTGGATGTGTCCTACATCCCCAGGGAAAACCTCACCACGTATGCCTATTACACCCATGATTACATCAATAACGATCAGGTCGGCTGTGAAGCTTGTACCCCTGAACTGGGCGCTCCCATACCTGTTACTAATAGATGGGAGGTGTCTAATGTAGA
>Ga0209751_10000434_pt1 | contig 45065 bp, 38 predicted proteins | sample RifCSP13_1_FD_184019 | JGI IMG/M metagenome (GOLD analysis project Ga0209751, IMG submission 184019) | Soil microbial communities from Rifle, Colorado - Rifle CSP2_sed 13_1 (SPAdes) (version 2) | ecosystem: Environmental > Terrestrial > Deep subsurface > Rock core/Sediment | place: Rifle...
CCGGTTCTTATGCAGGGTGCTCACCAGGTCCGCTCCATCGTCCATCGTCAGGTGAGGCTGATGGTCGAGCGATTGACTGATGTGTCGATAGTACGTCTCGTTGTCTTCCCCCTTGACGGCGTAGACCGGGATCTCGAAGTGGGTTACCAAGGAAGCCGCCACGTCGTCCTGAGTCGAGAGCGGGTTCGAAGCGCACAAGACGATGTCGGCGCCGCCTGCCTGCAGCGTCCGCATCAAGTTGCCGGTCTCGCTCGTCACGTGAAGGCAGGCCGCGATCCGGGTCCCCTGGAGCGGCCGTTTCTTTTCGAAGCGCTCGCGTATCTGGCGCAGCACCGGCATCTCCTGATCTGCCCACTCGATCCGGCGGCGCCCGCCCTCGGCCAGTCGCAGGTCTTTGACGTCATAGGATTCAGGCATCGGCAAGCTACCCTTTCCGGGAAGATTCAGGGTGATCTGCCACTCGAACCCGGCTGTGGGTCAGTTCCGGCGGCAGGATTTAGCCCTCGGCCGGAGCTCAGCCGTATGTCCGTGTGTCGCGACACCCTGATTGCCCGTCTATTCTAACCGCGTCTCTTGGGTCGGGGTTGCAGGATCTCGCGCGATCTCGGCGATTCCTTCGTAGTAACCGCAATATGGCCAGAAGCCCAGCCTGCGGTAACTCCGCTGTGCCGGCTGATTGTCCATCGATACGTTTAAGACGATTGTCTGCAGGTTCCGCCGCAGGAGCTCCGCCACGACGGCCGCCGTTGCGCGTGTTCCCAGACCGTGGCCGCGCCGGTCAGGCCGGGTGAAGACATTCCCGACCGCGCCGATTCCATAGCGAGTCGACACCACATGCGTTCCCGCGACCGATACCATTTGGTCCGCCTCGCGGATTCCGAAGAATGTCCCCTGGCCGAGCTGGCGTGGGTAAAACGCGTCCGGCCGGTCGGCGTGATCAGAAAAAAGGGCTGTGATCTCGGCCTCATCGGCAGGGCCGAGGCGGATGATGTCCGTGTCGTCCGCACCGGGAAAGTCCCCCGGCCTGAGGCTCATCCGCCACATTCGCTGTTCTTGCCAGGGATGAAAGCGAGGCCTCACCAAGGACCGTTGCGTCCCTGTCAGGGCGAAGGCGTATTCTCCCTGACGGACGTCCCTGAACAAGCCTTCGAGATCCTGTGGGTCGCCGTGGGCGAAGAGGACTGCAGGATCCGTACCCTTATAGATGAGGATGACAGCCTGGCCGCCGACGAGCCACTCGCTGAGTGAGAGCTCTGACGGGTCAAGGTCGGCCAGGGCGTAGGCGCACCAGATCCGGTCGGCTTCCAGCGTCTCCCGGATCTTCTCCAGCCGGATAGAGAGCGGGTTCACAGCAAGCGGTCCAGCTCGCCTCGATCGTCGAATTGCTTCCGGAAGCGAGCGACAAAGTCCGTCAATGTGAACCGGTGCCCCTGAGTCCCCTGGTTCTCGAGGCAGTAAGCGGCAGCCAGAGCGCCCATCTTGCCGCAGCTCGCCAGGCTCAAGCCGTGCATGTAGCCCTTCAGGAAACCGCCCCGGAACGCGTCGCCTACCCCGGTCGGATCGGCGATCCGCTTGGGCCTGACAGCCGGCACATGGATCGTCCCTTCAGGGGTGTGCAAATCGGCGCCGGCCTCGCCCCGGGTGATGACGACGATCTCGGCCATCGATCGGATTTCCTCGAGGCCGGCCCCGGTCTTGTCTTCGATCAGACTGAACTCGTAGTCGTTTGCGAATAGTCCAAGACACCCGCTCAGGCACTGGCGGATGACGTCGGCCTCGAGCCGAACCACCTGCTGGCTCGGATCATACATATAAGGAAGGCCCCGCTCCTTGCACTCGCTGACATAGCTCGACATCGCCTGCGGATCGTTGGCGGAGATCACAGCAAGGTCGGGAACCGGTTTGAGATCGGCGAAGTGCAACCCGGCTGCATGCGCCATGGCCCCGGTGAAGAAGCTGGCGATTTGAGCGTTGGCCAGGTCGGTGTTCACGAAGAAGGAGGCCGTGAACGTGTCCGGGACGGTGACGATCCCCGAGGTGTCGACGCCATCCGCCTCGAGCCGTCTGCGGTGCTGCTCGAAGTCCTCGCCGACGGTGGCCATAACTTGCGGACGCTCACCGAGCAAGGCGAGCGTATAGGCGATATTCGCCGCGATTCCGCCGGGCCGGCGGGTCAGCGAATCGACCAGGAATGACAGGCTCAAACGGTCGAGCTTTTCGGGCAGGATGTGGTCGCGGAAGTAGCCGGGGAACGTCATCAGGTAGTCGAATGCGATTGATCCGGTGAGCACGATGTTCATGAGGCGTGCGCCCTTTCGAGCACGGATGCCAGGGCATTCGCGAAAGGAGGCCGCAGCACGCCGAGCTCCGTCACAAAGGCGGTGACCAGACGGTGGGGGGTGATATCGAAAGCCGGGTTGCGAGCGCGGCTGCCTTCAGGTGCCATCCGCTCACCGGCGACCTGCAGGTCGAGCACTTCGGCCGGATCGCGCTCTTCAATCGGAATCGCTTCCCCATCAGGCACGCTCAGGTCGATGGAGGACGTCGGGACGGCGCAGTAAAACGCAACTCCGTTGTCAGCGGCTGCCAGGGCGAGCATGTAACTACCGATCTTGTTGGCCACATCCCCATTGGCTGCCACCCGGTCCGCTCCGATGAATGCCGCCGCTATCTCTCCGCGTTGCATGAACCGGCCGGCCGCGCCGTCGCTGATGATCTCATAGGAGATTCCATACTGCTCGAGTTCCCAGGCGGTAAGCCGCGCCCCTTGCAGCCGTGGCCGGGTCTCGTCCACCAAGACGTGCAGCCTCTTACCGCTTTCGTGTGCGCAACGGATGATCCCCAGGGCCGTCCCGTAATCGACCGTGGCCAAGGCCCCGGTGTTGCAGTGGTGGATCACCGTCGCGCCATCGGGGATGAGGGCCGCGCCGTGCTGCCCGATGCGCCGGTTGACCTCCACATCTTCGTTGGCCAGCTGCTGAGCGGCGTCCACCAGTGCCTGGCGCATCGCCCGCGGTCCGTCTTCGATCGCCCCCCGGCCGGCGGCCAAGACGCGCTCCAAGGCCCAAGCCAAGTTCGCCGCCGTCGGTCGCGCCGAGCGCAGAGTCTCCGCAGCCGACTCCAGATCCTGCCACAGGGCAGTCGAATCCTCGGCTGTCGATACGCATCCGGCGAGCGCCAATCCAAAAGCCGCCGCCGCGCCGATGGCCGGAGCGCCTCGGACGGCCATGTCGGCGATCGCCGAAGCCACATCCTGCGGACGCTGGAGGACCATGATCTCCAACCGGTGCGGCAGTCGCCGCTGATCGATCATCTTCACGGCCGGCCCGTCGTCCACCCATTCTACCGTGCGCATTGGCCCTCGTTCAGCAGTCAACTTACCGCAATAGGCAATAAGCAGTAAGCAATAAGCAATAAGAGCAGATTTCCGCGCATCTCGGTGCCATCTGGACGGGAGCGTTTGGGCTTATTGCTGATTGCTTATTGCTTCAGAGCACCAGTTCCAAGCTGGCAGCCGAATTCGGCAGCAGACCGTTCCCATGTACGCTGGCGAGTCGCCAGTCTAGCATCCGTGCGGTTGAACGGCAAGGCACGCGAAGCCCGGATTGACTCTCCCTTCCACCTCTCTTATCATGGCGCGGCGATGTCGCTCACCAACCGTCTCGTCTTCACGCTTCTGCTGCCCCTCGCCGTCACCGGACTGGCCTGTGCGCTGCCGGCGCCGCTCGCTCTCCTGCCCACCCCGACACCGAGCGTCACGCCGACTCCGACGCCCACGCCCACGCCGACTCCAACCCCGACGCCGATGCCGGTCCAGATCCTCGAATCCGCCGACACGGCTCTCTTCGATGGCGATTGGGAACGGGCATTGGCCGAGTATGAGTCGGCAGGGCAGGCCGCGGTTGAGACCGAGATCGCCGCCGAGGCTCGCCTCGGGATCGGGATCACTTTGCTGCGCGCCGGGCGACGGGCCGAGGCCGCCGAGGCCTTGGGAGACTTCATCGCCGAGTTTGGCACCGATGATCGACTGGCTTTGGCGTATTTTCTGAGAGGCACGGCCTACGAAGATCTGGGTGCGTTGGATCTGGCTGTCTCCGACTATCAGGCATACCTGCGCCTCCGACCGGGGCGGATTGACTCACTGATCGAGGAGCGGATCGGCGATGTCCTGCGGCGGGCCGGGCTCCCATCCGAGGCGATCCCGCATTACCGGTCGGCGGAGGCGAGCCCAAGACTCGGCGGCACCTTGGGGCTGGACATCAAGATCGGTCGCGCATTCCTCGAGATCGGCGATGAGGCCAGCGCCATCGAGGTGTTCGATCAGGTGTACCAGCAAACGACCGATCCAGCTACGAAATCAACGATGAACCTTCTCGCCGGTCAGGCATTGGAGTCACTCGGGGATACGCAGGCAGCCTACGATCGCTATCTGGATTCGGTCCAGAACTTCCCCGAGGCCTACGACAGCTACACCGGTCTCATCACCCTGGTCGATGCGGGCATTCCGGTGGACGAGTTTCAACGAGGGCTCATTGATTTCAACGCCGGTGCCTACCAACCGGCGGTGAATGCCCTTGATCGCGTTCTGGCGACCACACCTTCCGGTGCGGCCTATTATTTCCGCGGCCTGGCACGCCGGGCGCTCGAGGACGCGGCCGGCGCGCGCGCGGACTTCATCCGCGCAGCTCAAGATTTCCCCGACGACCCCTACCGGCAGGATGCCTGGCTGCAACAGGCGCGGACTGAGTGGGCCTACCTTGGTCTGTACACTGAGGCCGTTCAAACCTATCTGGCGTTCGTCGAGGCGCTCCCCGACAGCCCGGCCGCTTCCGACGCTTTGTTCGCCGCAGCGCAGACCTCGGAGCGATCCGGTGATCTTGCAGTCGCGGCAGAGATCTGGTTGAGGCTCCCCTTCGAGTACCCAGCAAGCAGTCTAGCTTTTCAAGGCGCATACGAGGCCGGCATCGCCCGTTTCCGCATCCAGGACTACCCGAGGGCCCGCCAGGCATTCGAGCTGGCGCACCAGATCGCCGGCGAACCCGGCGACGTGGCCAGCTCCCTTCTTTGGGTTGGCAAGTCCTACGCGGCGGTCGGGGAGACTGGGGCAGCGAAAGTGGCCTGGCTGGAGGCCTCCAACGCCGATCCGACTGGATACTACAGCGTGCGCGCCAGCGACCTTATGGAAGGCCGAGCGATGTTCGACGCCGGCGGGGTGCCGAATTTCGAGGTTGATCTCGATGCCGAACGGCGTGAGGCAGAAACCTGGCTTCGGGCCACGTTTCCGATTGCCGGGCCGGAGCCGCTGACAGATCTTGACGGCCGCCTTGCATCGGATCCGAGGATGGTGCGCGGGCAGGAGTTCCTTCGACTTGGCCTGTTCGACGACGCCGGGGCTGAATTCGCCTCGCTTCAACTGGAGTACCAGGATGACGCCGAGTCAACCTACCGATTGATGCACCAGTTTCTCCAGCTCAGGCTCTACCGTCAGGCGATCCTGGCCTCCAGACAGATCCTCCAGCTAGCCGGGTTGGATGATGCGGCGACGTTGTCGGCTCCGGTGTACTTCAATCGGGTGCGGTTCGGCCCGTATTTCAGTGAGCTGGTCCTGCCCGAGGCCTCCAAGGCCGGCTTCGATGGCCTCTTCCTGCTTTCCGTCATCCGCCAGGAGAGTCTGTTTGACGGGTACGCCACCTCGTCGGCTGCGGCTAGAGGACTGATGCAGGTAGTCCCCAGCACCGCTGCGGAAATCGCCGACCAGCTCGGTTGGCCTCCGGACTACACCGCCGACGACCTTTACCGCCCCCTGGTAAGCATCCGATTTGGCGTCCAATACCTCACGGCGCAGCGCGAGCTTTTTGAGGGAGATCTATTCGCCGTTTTGGCCGCCTACAACGGGGGACCGGGGAACACGCTGGTCTGGGAGGAATTGGCACCGGATGACCCGGACCTCTTCCTCGAAGTCATCCGCCTGGCGGAGCCCCACCGCTACATCCGCACGATCTACGAGGCCTTCGCCATCTACCGGCGCCTTTACGTCCAGCCCTGATCCAGCCTCTCCGCCATTCCAACCCGCTCCCATGCCCGGAGCGGGGGGGCGGCTGAGGCGACCGAACGGGCTTGACCGGATTGAGGCCCGGTGGTATGATGAATATTCGCACACTCCATTCTCAGGTCGGGCATCGAGCGTGAAAAGGTTGGGGCAGAGAAGTCGGAATGACCGGCCCTTCTCAGGGCCGGCGTTTTGCGCGCCTGCTTCTGCCCAAATCCCATCCGCCGGCCCGATCACCATTCAGCGTTAGGAGAGTTACCGCATGGCGTCTTCTCTGAAGCGGTATTCCCGGATCCCGGATGTCTTCAGCCTCCCCACATTGATTGAAGTCCAGCTCGAGTCGTTCGAATGGCTGAAGCGGGAGGGTCTGTCGGAGCTCTTCGATGAAGTCTCCCCGATCGAGTCTTACAACGGCGGCATGAAGCTCTTCTTCCCGAGCCGAAGCCCGGAAAGTCGGGAGTTCGATCTTAACTACTGGTTTGAGGAGCCGAAACACGGCATCGAAGAGTGCCTCGAGCGCGACCTGACATACGCCGCGCCGCTCTACGTCTCCGTGCTCCTCGCCGGCCCAGAAGTGCCGGAGCCGATCCGCCAAGACATCTTCCTGGGCGACTTCCCCATCATGACCGAGAAGGGGACTTTCATCGTCAACGGCACGGAGCGGGTCGTCGTTTCCCAGCTGATCCGCTCGCCCGGCGTTTACTTCGAAGCCCCGGAAGACCGGGCCACCGGCCGGCGCCTGGCGGGGGCCAAACTCATCCCCGACCGCGGGGCCTGGATGGAATTCGAGACTCGAAAGAGTGACTACCTGACCCTTAAGTTCAACCGCAAACGAACCGTGCCCGTGACGATCTTGCTACGGGCGTTGGCGGCCGTGGACGACGGCCTGGGAGAGAGCCCTATTAAGGAAGGGACCGATGAGGAGATCATCGAGCTATTCTCCTCTTCCGACACCAACCCAGACCACCCGTTCATTGCCACAACGATCCGGCAGGAGCCGACCTGGGAGGTCAAGCAAGGCCGGACACTGGCGGGCGAGGCGCTCATAGAGTTCTACCGCCGAATGCGGCCGGGGGATCCGCCGACCTTGGACAACGCCCGGGAGTACTTGCGCGACCAGCTCTTCGATCAGCGCCGATACGACCTCGAGCGGGTCGGGCGCTATAAGCTCAATCAGAAACTCGGGCTGCACGCGATCATCCCCCTCGAGCACCGGCGTGTCACCGGCTGGGACATCGTCAAGCTCATCGAACGCCTGATTCTGATCAACAACGGCGTCGAAGGGCCGGATGACATCGATCACCTCGGGAACCGGCGGGTGAAGACCGTGGGTGAGTTAATCCAGGCCAAACTACGCGTCGGCCTGCGCCGGACGGAGCGGGTGATCGTCGAGCGCATGTCTATCCGCGACCAGGAACAGCTTTCCCCGGTCTCGCTGATCAACATCCGTCCGGTCGTGGCCGCCATCCGGGAGTTCTTCGGCTCCAGCCAGCTCTCTCAGTTTATGGACCAGACGAATCCTCTGGCCGAGCTCCGTCACAAGCGAACGCTCTCCGCCCTTGGGCCGGGGGGCCTGCGCCGCGAGCGCGCCGGTTTCGACGTGCGCGACGTCCACTATTCGCACTACGGGCGCATCTGCCCGATCGAGACACCGGAGGGCCCGAACATCGGCCTCATCGGACGCCTGGCGTGTTATGCCAGGGTGAACCCGTTCGGGTTCATCGAGACCCCCTATCGTAAAGTCATCCGCGAGCTGAACGTGGACGACCCGCGTTTGATCGGACGCCACGTCCGGGGCCAACTGCAGGACCCGAAGAATGGGAAGGGGCTAGCCGGGGACGGGGAGGAAGTCACTCCCGGATTGGCCAGGAGCCTCGCCCGACTCAAGGCGCCGGTCCCGATCGTTCCCTTCGTATCGGATGAAACGGCCTATCTTTCAGCCGACGTCGAGGACCGCTTCCGGATCGCCCAGGCCACGACGCCCCTGACTGAGCGTAACGAGTTCGTCCGTTCGCGCGTGTCCTGCCGTTACTACAGCGATTTCTTGTTTGCCTCGCCGAGTCAGATAGACTATATGGACGTCGCGCCCCGCCAGATCGTCGGCGTCAGCGCCTCGCTCATCCCATTCCTCGAGCATGACGACGCCAACCGGGCCCTGATGGGCTCCAACATGCAAACCCAGGCCGTGCCTCTGATCCGGCCCGAGGTCCCGCTTGTCTCGACCGGTATGGAGCGGCAGGCGGCGATCGACTCAGGACAGGTGATCCTGTCCGAGGTCGAAGGCGAGGTCGAGTCGGTCACCGGAAGCCAGATCGTGGTGCGCACCGGCAACGGGCAGCGCGTGTATCGATTGCGGAAATACAACCGATCCAACCAGAGCACCTGTATCGACCAACGTCCGGCGGTATTGAAGGGTCAGCGCCTCCGGCTGGGAGATGTTGTCGCCGACTCGTCTTCCACCGAAAACGGCGAGCTCGCCCTCGGCCAGAACGCGCTTTGCGCCTTCATGTCGTGGGAGGGAGGCGATTTTGAGGACGCCATCCTGATCTCCGAGCGTCTGGTGCAGGAAGACCGGTTTACCTCGGTTCACATCGAGAAACACGAGGTCGAGGCGCGCGACACCAAACTCGGCCCGGAAGAAATCACTTATGACATCCCTAACGTCGGCGACGAAGCCCTGCGCGACCTGAATGAGGATGGCATCATCCGTGTCGGCGCCGAGGTGGGTCCGAACGACATCCTGGTGGGCAAGATCACGCCCAAGGGCGAGAAGGAGCTGACCCCCGAGGAGAAACTGCTCCGGGCCATCTTCGGCGAAAAGGCGCGCGAAGTGAAAGACACCTCGCTCCGCATGCCGCATGGCGAGCGCGGTAAGGTCGTCGATGTCAAAGTCTTCACCCGCGAGGAGCATCGGGATCTGCCTCCCGGCGTAGAGAAGATGGTCCGGGTCTCCGTGGCGCAGAAGCGCAAGGCCACCGAGGGCGACAAGATGGCCGGGCGACACGGGAACAAGGGCGTGATCTCGAAGGTGGTTCCGATCGAGGATATGCCCTTCCTGGAGGACGGGACCCCCGTCGACCTGATCCTGAATCCCCTCGGGGTACCGGGGCGAATGAACATCGGCCAGATCCTGGAAGCCCACCTGGGGTGGGCGGCCGAGCGCCTCGGCTTCCGGGCAATCACGCCGGTTTTCGACGGCGCTGACGAGAAGGAGATCGAGGCCGAGCTGGCTCGGGCCTGGATGATCGATCGGGCCTGGGACGAGATCGGCGAGACGGCCTGGGCATGGGTGAAGGAGCACGGTTATTACGAGGAAGAGGCCTTTGCCGACGACAACGAGGTCCGAAGGCTGTATCTCGAGAACTGGCTGGTGGGAAAGCAATACGACGCCGAATTGCTGGCCACCGACTTCATCTACGCCCGGCACGCCGCCTTGGCCGAGTGGCTGCGCGAGAAGGGCTTCGATCCCTCGCGGATGATGCTCACCGACGCGGATGGGATCCCGGCCGGCCAGCGGGAGCCTTATGATGCGGCGGCCGTCGACGCTTGCCTAAGGTTGTGGGTCGAGGCCCAGGGGAGAAAGCTCCCGGGTGACAAGTCCCCTGAGGAAGTTCTGGCGCTCGCCCTGCGCGTCATGACAGAGACCGGTGTGCCGCTGCCCGTTCTGGGAAAGCGCCTTCTTTTTGACGGCAAGACCGGCCAGGCCTATGACCAGCCTGTGACAGTCGGGGTAGTCTTGATGATGAAGCTCCACCACCTGGTGGAGGACAAAGTCCACGCCCGATCGACCGGGCCGTACTCGCTTGTGACCCAGCAGCCGCTCGGCGGCAAGGCGCAGTTCGGCGGTCAGCGCTTCGGCGAAATGGAAGTCTGGGCTTTGGAAGCCTACGGGGCGGCTCACACCTTGCAGGAGATGCTGACCGTCAAGTCGGATGATGTCCAGGGGCGGGTGAAGACCTACGAAGCGATTGTCAAGGGCGAACCGGTCGAGGAGCCGGGGATCCCGGCCTCGTTCCGGGTGCTGGTGAAGGAGTTGCAGAGCCTGGGGCTGTCGGTCGAGGCGATTGGGGAGGATGGGGACGTTATCCGCTTCGGCAAGGACGAAGAGCGCGCCCATACCCCCCGGCTCGGCCTGGGGCTGCTGGACATGGATCCGCGCAAATAGACTGCGGCAAACTGAGTTCTACAAGAGAATCCTAGAATAGAATGGGGCCGGCATTGCCGGCCCCATTCTATTCTGGACATCTCCTCACCCTCCCTTCGGGCTCCGACACACAACACATCGGATCGCCCTAAACGAAGCGGGGCCGGTGATCTCCCCGCCCCCTTCGCTCCGGGAGCCTCTTCCCCCTCCCCCAGTTGGCATCCTTCGGCCGACAGGTGCCATTCTGCCGGGGGAGGTGGCCGCTTGCCCCGATGGTCTTGTCGGGGCCGTTCGCCCCGCATGCATTTAGCGGGGTTCGCCCCGGATGGTCTTACCGGGGGGAGGGGAGGGAAACACCCCCGACAGTCGCCGTCGAAATGTGTCTGTGAGAACCCTCACAGACCTGAGGGATTCCTTGACGTTGAACCTGCCACATGGTAATATGATTGCTCGTCACCGGAGTTTCGGGCGGACGGCACGGATCGAAGGCCGTTCGACGTAGTCGCGCTTGCTGAGTTCAGCGGCCGCGCCGGGCCTGTCCGAGTCAAATAAAGGTCCATATGGCGAGGCCATCGTCCGTATGCGATGGCCTCCCTTACTGGCCGGAGACCCGGGGCGAGAGCCCCGGCTTCATGTGGAGGTAGCGGTGCCGACGATCAACCAGTTGGTGCGTAAGGGACGCAAGTCCAAACGCTCCAAGACCAAGGCGCCAGCGCTGCAGTACATCTTCAATTCGATGAAACAGCGCCGCGTCCAGCAGCCCAAGGGCGCACCTCAAAAGAGAGGCGTTTGTACCCAGGTGCGCACTCAGACGCCGAAGAAGCCCAACTCGGCATTGCGCAAGGTTGCCCGCGTGCGCCTGACCAACCTGATCGAGGTCACCGCCTACATCCCCGGAGAAGGACATTCCCTGCAGGAGCACTCGGTGGTCTTGGTGCGCGGCGGGCGTGTGAAAGATCTCCCGGGGGTCCGTTACCATATTGTCCGCGGCACCCTCGATACAACCGGTGTCGAGGGGCGCAAGCAGGGGCGTTCTAAGTACGGCGGGAAACGTCCCAAGGAATGAGCTTCATCCAGGTCGGTCGCCAGAGCTTCGGCGGCCGACCTGATGTGAGCCGGAGGGAGCAAGGCAATGCGAAGGTCGAAGCCGGAGCGCAGGGCACGACGTGGAGATGTCCGCTACAACAGCCCTCTTGTGACGGAGTTTGTCAACCACCTCTTGCGCCGGGGAAAGCGCAGCACCGCCACCCGAGTAGTCTACCAGGCCTTCGACATGATGGAGGCGCGTGGCAAGCGCGACGGGCTCGAGCTCTTCGAGCAGGCAATCAAGAACGTCTCGCCCCTGCTGGAGGTTAAACCTCGACGTGTCGGCGGCGCGACGTACCAGGTGCCTGTGGAAGTCGCACCCGATCGGCGCACCTCGCTGGCCATGCGCTGGCTCCTGCAAGCGGCCAACTCCCGATCGGGCAAGTCGATGGCCGAGAAGCTCGCCGGTGAGTTGCTCGACGCGGCCAACAACACCGGTTCGGCGATCAAGCGCCGGGAAGAAACACACAAGATGGCGGAAGCCAATCGTGCTTTCGCTCATTATCGCTGGTAGGGAGGCGAGGCTATAGCCTCTTGGCAGCCCGGGAATTGCGATGGCACGCGCCTATCCGCTGGAACGCTATCGGAATATCGGTATCATTGCCCACATCGACGCGGGCAAGACCACAACTACCGAGCGGGTGTTGTTCTACACCGGTCGGACACATCGCATTGGATCGGTTGATGATGGCACCACCGTCACAGACTGGATGGAGCAGGAGCGCGAGCGGGGTATTACGATCGTCTCGGCTGCCGTTTCCGCCACGTGGCGCGACTACATCATCAACCTGATTGACACGCCGGGCCACATCGATTTCACGGCCGAGGTCCAACGTTCGCTGCGCGTGCTTGACGGCGGCGTTGTCGTGTTCGACGCCGTTCAAGGCGTGGAACCCCAGTCCGAGACGGTCTGGCGCCAGGCCGACCGTTACGGAGTGCCCCGGATCTGCTTCGTCAACAAGATGGATAGGGTCGGAGCCTCGTTCGAGCGCACGATCCAGGCCATCCGGATGAGGCTGGGGTCGAATCCCATCGGCATGCAGTTGCCCATCGGGAGCGAAGGCGGGTTCCGCGGGGTCGTCGATCTCCTTGAGGAGAAGGCGATCACCTGGGAGGAACAGCTCGGGTCGGCGCCGGAGTTCATCGAAATCCCGGCAGAAATGAAACCTCAGGTGAGCGAGGCCCGGGCAAAGATGGTCGAGCAGATCGCCGAGACCGATGACGAACTGACGACCCGCTTCTTGGACGGCGATGAGTTCACGGTCGACGAGCTGAGAGCCGCACTCCGTCGAGCGGTGATCTTGGGGAAGGCCCATCCGGTTTATTGCGGGTCGGCTCTGCGTAACAAAGGCGTTCAACCGGTCTTGGATGCAGTCGTCGATTACCTTCCCTCGCCCCTCGACGTCCTGCCTGTCGAGGGTTTGAAGCCCGGGACCGAGGATCAGGTCGTGGTGCGGCCACCGGATGATAACGCTCCGATGAGCGCCTTGGTCTTCAAGATCGTGACCGATCCGTATGTCGGCCGTCTGGCCTATATCCGGGTTTATTCGGGGAAAGTCAGCCAGGGCGCGATGGTGCACAACTCGACCAAGGACCGCCGCGAGAGGGTTGGCCGCCTGATCCGGATGTACGCCGATCGGCGGGAGGATATCCCGGAAGTGATGGCCGGCGACATCGCCGCCATCCTGGGAATGAAGGGCACGTTTACCGGCGATACTCTGTGCGACGCCGCCAATCCGATCGTCCTGGAAAGCATCACTTTCCCGGAGCCGGTGATCTTCCTGGCGATCGAGCCCAAGACCACTTCCGATCAGGACAAGATGTCCGAGGCGCTCCAGAAACTATCCGAAGAAGATCCGACTTTCCGCGTCGGATCCGACGAAAACACCGGTCAGACCGTCATCTGGGGGATGGGCGAGCTCCACCTCGAGGTACTGGTAGACCGCATGCTGCGCGAGTTCAAGGTTCAGGCAAATATCGGCCGCCCACGGGTCGCATACCATGAGTCGATTTCCAAGCCCGTCCCGGAAGCCGAATACCGGCACATCAAGCAAACCGGCGGGCACGGTCAATACGGCCATGTCGTCTTCTCCCTTACACCCGGTGCGCAGGGATCGGGGGTTACCTTCGAGAATCGAATCGCCGGCGGGACCATCCCGCGCGAGTACATCCCGGCCGTCGAAAAAGGCGTGCGAGAGGCAGCCGAGAGCGGTGTGCTGGCGGGATACCCCGTGACGGACGTCGAAGTGGCGTTGATCGATGGTTCCTACCACGAAGTCGACTCGAGCGAGATGGCCTTCAAGGTCGCCGGCTCGCTGGGTTTCAAGCACGGTGTCCAGATGGGGGGCCCGGTGCTGCTCGAACCGATCATGGCCGTCGAGGTGGTCGTCCCGGAGGAGAGCGTCGGAGAGGTCACCGGCGATCTTTCGGCCCGGAGGGCGGCGATCGAAGGGATCGAGCCGCGACCCGGTGGTGTGCAGGTTGTCACGGCCAAGGTGCCGCTAGCGGAAATGTTCGGCTACGCCACCGACTTGCGCTCAGCCACCCAGGGACGAGGGGTTTTCTCGATGGAGTTCGATCACTATGCTAAGGTGGTCCAGTCGGTAACGGAGACGATCCTGGCCGGAGCACACTGAGCGCTATCCCGGTCCGGCGCTGTGGAGACCCAGATCGCCCAACTCCGACCGGATGAACTGATCAAGGACGCGAAGAGCGGAGAGTCAGAATCATGGGAAAGCAGAAATATGCGCGGACGAAGCCGCACATGAATGTCGGGACGATGGGGCACATCGACCACGGGAAGACGACGCTGACGGCGGCGATCACGAAGTGGTGTTCGTTTAAGAAGATGGCGGAATTTCGGCCGTTCGACTCGATCGACAATGCGCCGGAGGAACGAGAGCGGGGGATCACGATTGCGATTGCGCACGTGGAGTACGAGACGGACAAGCGGCACTATGCGCACGTGGACATGCCGGGGCACCGGGACTACATCAAGAACATGATCACGGGTGCGGCGCAGGTGGACGGGGCGATCCTGGTGGTGGCGGCGCCGGACGGGGCGATGCCGCAGACGCGGGAGCACGTGCTGCTGGCGCGGCAGGTGGAAGTGCCGGCGATCGTGGTGTACTTGAACAAAGTCGACATGATGGACGATCCGGAGCTGCTGGAGCTGGTGGAGTTGGAGCTGCGGGAGCTGCTGACGTCGTACGAGTTTCCGGGGGACGAGACGCCGATTGTGAGGGGGAGTGCGCTGCAGGCGTTGGAGAGCAAGAGCACGGATACGGAAGCGCCGGAGTATGCGTCGATCAAGGAGCTGCTGCGGGTGGTGGACGAGTACATTCCGCAGCCGGTGCGGGAGACGGAGAAGCCGTTCATGATGCCGATCGAGGATGTGTTCTCGATCAAGGGGCGGGGGACGGTGGTGACGGGGCGGATCGACCGGGGGGTGGTGAAGACCGGGGAAGCGGTGGAAATCGTGGGATTGCGAGAGAAGAGCCAGAGCACGGTGGTGACCGGGGTGGAGATGTTCCACAAGACGCTGGACGAGGGGCAGGCGGGGGACAACGCCGGGCTGCTGCTGCGGGGGATCGAGCGGACGGATGTGGAGCGGGGGATGGTGGTGGCGGCGCCGGGGTCGATCACGCCGCACAAGAAGTTCTTGAGCCAGGTATATGTGCTGACGAAGGAAGAAGGGGGCCGGCACAAGGCGTTCTTCACGGGATACCGGCCGCAGTTCTACATCCGGACGATGGATGTGACGGGGAACATCGAGCTGCCGGAGGGGGTGGAGATGGTGATGCCGGGGGACGATGTGAACCTGACGGTGGAGCTGATCACGCCGGTGGCGCTGGAGAAGGGGTCGAAGTTCGCCATACGCGAGGGCGGATTGACGGTCGGCGCCGGCGTCATCACGGAGATCCTGGAGTAATCTTAGAAGGGAAACTGCGGGGAACGATCGACCGCAGGCAAAGGCCATGGCGAAGAAAGATGTCCGACCGGTGATCACCCTGGAATGCACCGAATGCCAGGAGCGGAACTATACGACGGAGAAAAACCGGCGTAATGATCCGAGTCGTATCGAGCTGAAGAAATTCTGCCCGCGGTGCCGGCATCACACCCTGCACCGTGAGACGAAGTAGGCGCGGCGGGGCGCCATAGATAGGCCAGTAGCTCAATTGGGTAGAGCACCGCTCTCCAAAAGCGGGGGTTGTGGGTTCAAGTCCTGCCTGGCCTGCCTTATTGAGAAACGACGCCGGTCGTTCACGGCGTCGTTTGATCCCGTGGAGGGAATAGGGTGGCAAAAGCCCAGGTCACACGCAGATCGAACTTGATCGCGCGCGTTTCGCGTGAGACAGTCGGCGAATTGCGCAAAGTGAATTGGCCCACCCGGGAAGAGGCGACCCAGTTGACGATCATCGTCCTGGCTGTGCTGGCCGGCAGCGCTTTGTTTCTGGGAGCTCTCGATTACCTTTTCACCAGCCTGTTCCGGCTTCTTGTTGGCGCCTCTTGAGTTGGGTAAGATCATGACCGAGGACGACGAGATCAAAGACAACGGAGCCGCAGAAGAAATGAGCGTCTTCCCGGATTCCTCCGGCGACGAAGGAGGAGTATCCCTTCCGGCCGCCGTCGAGGCCGATGCGGCCTTGGAGGCACCGGTCGAAATTTCCGAAGCGGCCGGGGGCCAGGCGGGCAGCGGCCAACCTGCGGGCGTATCCGAAGAAATAGAGGCGGTAGCTTCGGAGGCGTCGGTCGAAGCTCTTATGTCGGATGACACGGTGGGACCGGCTACCCCCGGGTTCGGCGGCGAGACACAAATGCCGGAGTCCAGGGACGTCGCGCCAGTTCCCGAGCCCTCTCAATTCGCGGATGCTTCGAACCAAGAAGAACCGGTCGGCTTCACGGAGCAGGCGGCTCTGGAGGTCTCTGAGGCGGTCGCCGTCGAAGGGGCTGTCGAGGTCTCGGAGCCCGGCCTGTCGGAGAGCCCAGAAGTCGCCCAGGAACCGACCGAGGTCGCCGGAAAGCTCGAAGCCTCGGCGGTCGAGGGTCCGCCCTCCGAGATGCCGGAGATGACTGCGCTCCTCAGGGAACCTCCGTCTGAAGTCCGCCAGGTTGAGGCGAAGACGGCCGAGCCGGAGGCTTCGGCCGTGACTGAGACGATGGGGGTAGAAGACGACGATCGTCATTGGTACGTCGTTCATTGTTACTCGGGCTATGAGAACAAGGTGCGTCACAATCTCGAGCAGCGGATCGAGAGTATGGGGATGAAAGACAAGATCTTCGATGTCGTCGTGCCGACGGAGGAGGAGATCGAGGTCAAGGAGGGGAAGCGTCGAACCGTTGAGCGGCGTGTCTTCCCCGGGTATATCCTGGTTCAGATGATCATGACGGAAGAGTCATGGTATGTTGTCCGGAATACCCCCGGCGTCACCGGGTTTGTCGGGATGGGAAATGAGCCGACGGCGCTCAGGCCGGAGGAGGTGGCTCAGATCATCCGACGCATGGAGGCAGAGGCGCCCAGGGTGAAAGTGACCTACAAGATCGACCAGAAAGTCAGGATCATCGATGGGCCGTTCAATGACTTCATAGGAACCGTTGATTACATCGACATGGAGAGGGCCAAAGTGCGGGTCATGGTCTCGTTCTTTGGCCGGGAGACCCCGGTCGAGCTGGATTTTCTGCAGGTCGAGAAGGCGTGATAGGCTGTCAGCCTTCAGCCGTCGGCTTACATAAAGATCGCCAAATCGTTTATGCCGCAGGACGCGGGCTGTACGCTGAGAACTGAAAGCTGAACGCTGAAAGCTGAGGGATAAATACGTGGCGAAGAAGTTGAAGGCGATCGTCCGTCTGCAAATCGAGGCCGGCAAGGCCAACCCGGCACCCCCGATCGGTCCGGCCCTGGCACCCCACGGCATCAATCTGATGGGGTTTTGCAAAGAGTACAATGCCCGGACGTCGGGCAAGGCCGGTGAGATCATCCCGGCCGAGGTGACGATCTACACGGACGGCTCATTTACCTTTATCTTGAAGACCCCGCCGACCCCGGTTCTGCTACGAAAGGCGGCCGGCGTCGAGAAGGGCTCGGCCGAACCCAATCGGGTGAAGGTCGGCCGGGTATCCCGAAATCAGGTGCGTGAGATTGCCGAGATCAAGATGAAGGATCTCAACGCAATCGATCTGGAAGGCGCTATGCGCCAGATCGAGGGCACGGCGCGCAACATGGGGATTGAGATCTACGACTGACGAGAGTGTGGGAGGGCTGGCCGAAGTCAGCCCGCGTAACCACAGGGAGCAGAAATGACCAGACAGGGTAAGAAGTACAAGGCTGCCGCGGAGAAGGTGGAAGAGGATAAGCTGTACTCCCCGGCTGAGGCGTTGGATCTGGCTAAGCAGACCTCCTATACACGCTTCGATGCGACGATGGAGGTTCACATCCGTCTGGGGGTCGACCCACGCCACGCGGATCAACAAGTCCGGGACACGGTCCTCCTCCCGCACGGACTGGGAAAGACGGTGCGGGTGCTGGCCTTTGCCGAGGGGGAGGCGGCCCGTGCGGCACGCGAGGCCGGGGCGGACCTGATCGGCGACGATGAGGTGATCCAGCGGATCAAGGATGGCTGGCTCGAGTTTGACGCCACGGTGGCTACGCCGGACATGATGGGCAAGATCGGCAAGTCGGGTCTGGGCCGAATCCTGGGAACGCGTGGATTGATGCCCAATCCTAAGGCGGGCACGGTCGTGCCGGCCGACGATTTGCCCAGGGCCATCCGGGAGTTGAAAGCCGGGCGCGTCGAATTCCGTGTCGACCGAACGGGCAATTTGCACGTCCCGGTTGGCAAGGTGTCCTTTGAGACCCAGAAGCTGTACGAAAACATGGCGGCCCTGATGGAGGCGGTGAGGAAATCCCGACCGCCCTCTGCCAAAGGATCGTTTGTCCGCAAGGTTACACTAACAAGCACGATGGCGCCGGGGATCCGGGTCGATCCGAACGAGGCCCTGGCCATGTGATCCGGGGAGGGGCAATCCCGAGCGAATCCCCGGAAAACGACTCAACCGAATAGCTTCGCCACAGACAGCAGGCGTCTCGGCTCGTTGAGACACAATCTCCTGCCGAGGTGAAGGCTTGCGGAATGATCCCGCAGAGAGTCTTTGCTTCGGAATGCTGACGGAGCGAAGACTCTTATTCTTTGGGAGGAGGTGATCGACCTTGGCGCTTTCAAAAAGTCGCAAGGAGGCCCTGGTCACGCAGTACGCCGAACTGCTCGCACGGAGTTCGGGGGTGGTTCTGGCGAGCTTCTCAGGAGTGACCGTGAAGGACCTCGAGGGCCTCCGGCAGAAGATCCGTGAAGCCGGCGGGGAATTCCACGTGGTTAAGAACAGCCTGATGAAGATCGCCTTCGAACAGGCGGGTTATCGGCTTCCGGACGAAAGCCTGATCGGCACGACGGCCATTGGGTTTGCCGGTGAGGATCTGGCCGCCGTGGCGAAGGCCATTGTGGAATTGGCGAAGCAGTCGGAAAACCTGCGGGTGAAGGCCGGCATCATCGAAGGAACGGCCTACAGCGGTCGTCAGGTGGGGCAATTCGCCGAGCTGCCTCCATTGAGTGTGATCCAGTCGCGTTTGTTGAGTGTTCTGCAGGCGCCCGCCAGCCGGATGGCGGGCGTGCTGGGAGGCTCTGTGCGTCAGGTCTTAAATGTGTTCAAGGCGTACTCGGAGAGTGTGGTTGCCGGGGCTGGGTAAGAAACAGGGACATTGCGCCTCGAGCTGCAAGGGTGCGAACTCAATCGAATCATCTAAGGAGATGAATGACAATGGCTGATCTAGAGAAACTGGCTGAGGAACTGGGCAAGCTGACCGTCATGGAAGCTGCGGAGCTTACCAAGTTGCTGGAAGAGAAGTGGGGCGTGACGGCTGCGGCCCCGATGTCTATGGCGGCCATGCCGGCTGCCGGCGCCGGCGGGGCGGCTGCCGAGGCAGTGGAAGAGAAAACGGAGTTTGACGTCATCCTCAAGGATGTAGGCCCGAAGAAGATCGACGTCATCAAGGTCATCCGGCAGATCACGAACCTGGGTCTCAAGGACGCCAAGGACTTGGCCGAGACGGCCAATGCCAAGGTCCTTGACCAGAGCGGAAAGGAAGCCGCCCAGGAGGCCAAAGCGAAGCTCGAGGCCGCCGGGGCGACCGTAGAGTTGGTCTAAGCCAATCGAGGCGATGATCCCACGGCCAGCGGTCGATAAGGGCTGGCCGTCGTGGGCATCCTGGAAAGCAGGCAAGGGAGCCGCCCGTGAGGCGGCTCCCTTGCCTGCTTGTTGGCGTCAGACGTGGCTTATCCTCGGATTGGTTTGATCGGAAATACATACTCGCCAACATCCCCGTTACCTCTCCCTTGTGGAGGCTGACCTGTCTCGGGCGCCAGAGAGGTGGGCAACCCATGGGGCCTGCCGCCAATGGCGTTGGAGCCGGAGGGCAGAGATCTGGACCGGTCACGCGAAGCGTACGGTCCTGAGGGGTCTCACCGCCCAGTCCGGCAAGGGGACATTGGATGGTGCCCTCTTCGTTCGACAACTCGCGGAGTGAGACGATCCGGGTCTCGTGCCGCGGAGCTTGCCGCCAAGACCTTGTGGTATATTGAACAAATCTGAGGCGGGTATGCGAGAACGAGTCTTGATTATCGAGGACGACGAGAGGATTCTTCAGTTCGTTCAGCGCGGTTTGGCTTACGAAGGATACCGGGTTGACACAGCGCCGGATGGGACGGTTGGACTGGCTCTGGCACGCGAAACGCCGCCAGACCTGGTGATTCTCGACTGGATGCTCCCCGGGCTCGACGGACTCGAGGTCTGTCGGCGACTGCGGGCAGGCGGGGGAGTTCCGATTCTGATGCTGACGGCGAAGGACCTGGTGGCCGACCGCGTCGAAGGGTTGGATGCCGGCGCCGATGACTATCTGGTCAAGCCTTTTGATTTTGATGAATTGCTGGCGAGGATTCGGGCACTCTTGCGGCGGGTTAAGCCAGGCGGCGTCCAGGTCTTATCATTCATCGACTTGAGGCTGGACACCGGGACCCATCAGGCGTTCCGAGGTGGCCGCCCGATCGATCTGACGGCGAAGGAATATGAGCTGCTAGAGCTTTTCCTGCGCCACCCCCGGCAGGTTTTGACTCGCCAGGTCATCTACGATCGTGTCTGGGGGTATGACTTTGGCGGCGAGAGCAACATCATTGAGGTCTATATTCGATACCTTCGGCAGAAGACGGAGGCCGAAAACGAATATCGCCTGATCCACACCGTGCGTGGCGTCGGCTACGTTCTGCGGGAAGCGGCATGACGCTGCGGGCACGCCTGACCCTGTGGTATGCTGCAGTTCTGGCAGGCGTCCTTATTCTATTCGGAGGTGCAGTCTACGTCATACTGTCTGTCAGCATGACCCGCCAGATCGAACAGACTCTGGAACGGACGGCTGACGACATCCTGCGCGCCAGTCAGCGCAGCGTCGGCGGCATCACGCTTCTCCCCCCACTCGACCTGACAGCCAACGTCTACGTCGAAGTTTTCGGCGCCGACGGGGCGCTGGTTGACATGTCGGCGAACTTGAGTGCCAGCCAAACCAGTTTCGACTCAGCGCAGTTGACTGCGAAAGTGCGGACCTTTAGCAACGCTCAGGCCGGACAGGTCCACCTGCGTGTACTGACCGTGCCGATCGTCGTACCTCCGGGAGAGCGGATCATCGGTTATCTGCAGCTGGCGAGCTCTCTGGAGACGGTGGTCCAGGCGCGGGAGATGCTCCTGCTCCTGCTGATCACGGGTGGGATGCTGGCTGTCGTTGCGGCGGCACTGGTCGGCGGAGCGACAGCCAGCGCCGCACTGCGTCCGCTGGATCAGGTGACCGAGACTGCGCTCCAGATTACACGGGCGGACGATCTTTCCCGGCGCATCCCCAGGAGCGGGCCGGCGAATGATGAAGTTGGCCGGCTGATCCTGGCCTTCAATGAATCCCTTGAACGCCTTGAGCACCTCTTCGAGACCCAGCGCAGGTTTCTGGCAGACGTTTCTCACGAGCTGCGCACACCCCTCACCTCGATCCGAGGCAACGTCGATCTGATTCGCCGCATGGGGAAGCCCGATCCCGAGTCGCTTGACGCCATCACGTCCGAGGTCGATCGAATGACGCGTATGGTGCAGGATCTTCTCCTGCTGGCGCAGGCAGAAACGGGAAAGCTGCCCCTGGCGAGCGCGGTCGTCGAGCTCGATACCCTGATGCTCGAGGTGTATCAGCAGGCCAAGATCTTGGCGCAGGACAAAGTGGCGGTCCACATTGGGCGGGAGGATCAAGCCCGCGTTCTGGGGGATCGCGATCGTTTGAAACAGGTCCTGTTGAACCTCGTGGGGAACGCCCTCGAGTACACCCCGCCGGGCGGCCGAGTGACTCTGGCGTTGTCCTGCGTGGAGGACTGGGCCAGGCTGACCGTGTCCGATACCGGTCCGGGTATTCCGCAAGATGAGCTGCCGCACATCTTCGAACGTTTCTACAGGATCGACCGCTCGCGGCGCAGAACGGCTGCGGGTGGAGCGGGCCTGGGGCTCTCGATCGCCTACTGGATCATCCGAAGCCATCAGGGCCGGTTGGAAGTCGCCTCGGAAGTCGGCAAAGGGTCGACGTTCTCAATGTGGCTGCCCTTGCACATGACCCGGCCGCCTGCGATGGCGGATGTAAGACCCTCCCCGGCGAGGGAAGCCCGGGAACTCGAGGGCCGTCAGCGGACGAGGTAGCCAGCCTCGTCCAGTGGGAGCGTCTGCACCGGTCGCAGCCGCGTGAGGCGGACCGAGCCTGGCAGGATGGGGCTCGATCAACAACAGGATGGCCGAGAGTGGGTTGACGGAGGGGGAAACGGTCGCCCGGTTGGAAAAGGTTCTGACTCCGCATGACGCGTTCGAGGTGGTCAGGACGAAGCCTGGGTTGAGGCCTGGTGCCGCCGGGCTTCGCGGCACAATCGATCCCCTCCCGCCGCGAGCCATGCCTCAAGCCGGGGACTCGACCGCAAACCGGCACGGGCTTCATCCAGAATCCCTTCTCCCCAAGTGACATAGCGTTGTGTCTCATCCGCCCAATCCGAGGAAGGCAGGCCGATGACACCGTGTCCGCCGTTGTATCCGGCGAGGGCTAGAGCTGGCTCCCCGGATGCCAGCCTGAGACCGTCGGCGAGGTACTCGAGGCCGCGGGTTGCGTTGGTATCCGCATCGAAGGGGTCCTCTCCCGGTCTGAAATGGAATGGCATGACCTGGAAGAGCCCGGAGGCACCGGCAGGCGATAGGGCGTGGGGATCACCGCAGGATTCGATTTGTATGACGACCGCGATGAGATCAGCCGGAAGCCCGTACTCGTCTGCCCAGTGTCGAATAGAGGGTGCCCAGTGTTGGACCTCAGGTGTGAATACCGGGGACAAGACGTTAGTCGTCGAGGCGGGTTGTTCCGATAAGTCAAGGAGATTGGGGGCTCCAACCAACCCGAGGCGTGCTGCTGCGAGCGGCGGTCCAAGTTGAGTTACAGCACGGGCGGCCGTGAGGACCAGAGACAGGCCAAGCAGGATAGGCAGGAACATCTGGACCACAGCGGTAGGAGCTGCAAGCCTCCCCGTTCGGTAGGATCTGCCGACGGAGGGGAGGCTTGCAGAGGGTCTGTGATCGGATGGGCACTCGGCGAGCATACTTCAGCGCTGAGTGGGCGGGCGAGCGGCGAGAGGACGCTGGTGTGAGCGGCTGTTGCTTTGTCGAACTAGCTTGAGTTCCTGGCGCCTTGTGCCGGATTCACCGGCCTGCTCGGAAGCGGCCGCCGGACGAGATGGATTCAGTGATGACTCTTCTCTGACTGGATGTGGGCGCCTGGTTTCAGAGGTGTCGTGCTGGGCGAAGATCCGGTCGCCGGCCATGGTGATCGTGCCGATCATGAGAATCCGGATGAGCCAGACAAGGACGGCGACGAAGGCCGGTACGGCGTTGAGCAGCGCCTGGCGGCCGAGGACCTCGTTTCCGAGACCTTGATGGCTGATCAGGGCCAGAGAAACCGCCCACCAGGTCAGGGTGGCGTTCATCGTCGCCGCGAGGAACCAGGCGCCGATGAGGTACCAGACTTCGGCTGGCTTGCGATCGCTCGACTCGGGCATGAAGATCCTGGCGATCCCGGCGAAGTCCATGCCGCAGAAGGCCAGAGCCAGGATGGTGGACCAGCGCAGCCCGGCGGAGCTCAACTCACCCAGCAGGTCGCGCAGGGCGAATTCGGTTGTGCCGTAGTTGAAGGACTCGAACGCCAACAGGGCACCCAGGAAGATCAGGCCGAAGAGAAGGCCCCGCCGGAGAGGCAGCCGAAGACGGATGCTGGACACGCTTCCGCCAAGGCCCGCGGCGAATTCAGATGGACGGAGATGGGTGGAATAGGTTGACATCGCAGCCTCCAAATAGAACGAATGTTCGTGCGTGGGGACAGAATAGAACACTTGTTCTCCATTGTCAAGAGGCAGTCTGGGCGGACGGGCCGGGGTCTTTCGGGGGTACGAGGGCATTGCCGTGGATATGGATAGGCTCGTGAGCTCGGCCACCGAGGGCCGAGCTTGCCGGCGTGGGACGATGAATCGCTGATAAGGAAGGGCGGATCAGCCTGGGGAGCCGGCAGCGTCGGGGACGAGTAGGCGCCGGCCTCTTGTGTACAAGCTGATTAGCAGGGCGCCGACGGCCAGAGCTGGAACTACGACCAACCCACCCTCCGGACCGAAGTCCCCACCAGTGATCAGCGCCGGGCCGGCGAGTTGATGCTGGATGAGCCGGAATACGTTCAGACCGCTTACAGGGAACCCGAAGACGACCCCTTCGAACACGTTCCATCCGATGTGGAGGCCCATCGAGAGCCACAATTGGCCTGTCCGGACCCAGGCATACGCCAGAAAGTACCCCGCCCCGAGGATCCCCAGGACCGATGCCCAGCTGGCTCCCGGGTTGGCCAGGTGCAAGGCGGCGAAGATTGCCGAGGAGATGAAGACCGCCAGCGGCAGGTTCAACCCGGTGGCCAGGTTTTGAAGTTGGTAACCGCGGCTGATAAGCTCTTCTCCGTATCCGGTCAGCACGAAGGCGAGCAAGTAGACAATCAGGCCACGAATGACAACCTCAGCCGGGGCTGCCTGCCACGCCCAGCCCTCGAAGTGCAACCAGCCTAAAGCGCTCTCGAAGACATAAATCCCACCCATCAAAATGCCCGGAAGAACGAATCCGAAGGCGAGGTCTCTAAGAACATGCCGGTTGAGCTCGAAACCCAGCGAGCGAAAGGAACGTCGGTCCAGGAGTCTCCTGGCGAGCCATGTGGCGAAGGTGAATGCGACAATCGTCAGGATCTCTGCCACCAGGATCTGACTATCTTCGGAGGGTAGTGTGGTAAGTGGCCATAAGACGAGTAACAAGGCTCCCGGGAGGCTGAACATAAGGAGGGTGGTGGGCAGGAGGAGGAAGTGCAGGATTAACCGCCAGCCGGAGCGCAGTCGCGACTCGGTCGTTGACCAGAAGAGAGTTCTGACGGACACCGACGTTAACCCTCACTCCTTCCACACCGTCTCGATCCCAGGCTGGCGTGGGCACACCGGGGAGTCTCAGGCAAGGTAGATCCGGTTCGGATCAAGCTCATTTAGAATTCTCAGCTCGACGTCGGTTGGCGGATCGGTCACGCGCAGCCCGGCGGCGATCTTAAGGGGCCATCCGGTCTTCTGTTGCGCTTGAGCGGGATCGACCCCGCTGTGGACCGCGGTCAGGACGAGCTCTCCGGTTTCATCCGGCTCCAGGACACCGAGGTCGGTGACGACGGCCGCCGGGCCACCGCCGCGCAAACCGGCCGCCTCGCGCTCCGAACGGCCGCCAAGGAAACCGGCCGAAGTGCGGAAGTCGACTTGAATGGGGAAGCGACGGCTCTGGTGCGGGGTGATCAGGTAGGTCCGATCGGCCCAGGCGGCGATCTCCATACTCCCGCCCGAACCCGGCAGGCGTACCTTAGGGTGGGCGTAGTCGCCAATGACCGTGGCATTGACATTTCCGTACTGGTCGATCTGCGCGCCTCCCATGAACCCGACCGAGACGAACCCGCGCTGCAGATAAAAAGCGAATACCTCGTACATCGAACATACCGCCAGGGCTCCCGAGACGAGCGTCGGATCTCCGATCGATAGAGGGAGTCGCTTGGGCTGAGCTCCGATCACGCCCGCCTCGTAGATCATGAGCAGGTCGGGGGCGTGGGAGCGCAGGGCCAGATTGCAGGCCAGGTTGGGCAGGCCGACGCCGACGAACACGACGTCGTCCCGACGAAGCAACCGGGCGGCGTTGACCGTCATGAGTTCCGATGGCGTGCAGTCTCTCTCGGTCAAATCGAGCCTCGATCCCGTGTCTCGGGCGGGTCCGGATGCGGGGCTTACATGCCCATGGTCTCGCCCAGCAGGTTTACAAGGTTCCTCTCAAGCGAGCGGAAGGAATAGAAGCGGCGTCCCAGATTGTAGTTGTGTTCGGCCATCTCGGCCGACATGCCTGGATCCTGCAAGACCGCCAGCGCCTGGCCAACGGTGTAGTCGCTGATGAAATCGTCGAAGCCGATCACCCGGAATCCTTTGGGCTGAATGTCGGTCTTGAAGATTTCATAGGTCGAGATCACGATCGGCCGGCGATGGTAGATGGTCTCCAGGAAGGCGTTGCCGAATCCCTCCACGGTGGATGGGTACGTGACCAACTCGGCCTGACTGTAGACGTCGGCGAGGGAGAAGACCTGCCGCCCTTCTTCATCGAGTCGCCGCTGGTGGCTGAATTCCTTCGAGGCGAAAATCACCCGCACACCGATGAGCTTGGCGTAAGCTCGAAGGTGCTGTTCGTAGTCCGACCCCTCGTCGCCGGCGGCGTGCGACACGATCAGCCCGCAGGCCGAGTCAAGCCGTCGGGTCAGCTCGATGGCGAGCTCGATCCGTTTTCGTGGAACGACTCGAGTTGGTTGCAGAAGCACATGATCATCCTCACTGAGGCCGAGTGCGGCGCGCATCCGATCGGTTATTTCATCCGGGGGTGGGGGAGGCGATTCGAAGTCCATGACGTTGGGGATCAGCATCGAGCTGGCACCGGTCCTCAGGGCGAGTTGGCGGGCGGCGAATGAGTTGATCACGACGTGACGGATCGAAGGCAGGTACGGCGGGAACGCCGTTCGCAGGTAGTCTCCCGCCACCCCGATGGCGAAGCGTTTGCGCTCCCAACTGAAATCATGATGGTGAGCGATGGTGGGGAAGTTCTCAGCGGCGATGAATTCGGTCAGGGCCAGGCCAAGCGGGATATTCACCGGGAGGGACAGTGCGTTCTCGACGACAAGCACATCCAGGAAGAACTGCCCGACAAAATCCTCGAGGTGGGCGTGCAAATGGTCTTTGAGAGATTGGACCATTTGGGAGGTGAGTGCCGAGCGCTTGGTCGCCAGGAACAGCTCGCTGGTAAGCGCTTCGACCGAAGGATGTTTGAAGTGGGCCTCTGGGACGAGATGCGATCGTTCCGATGGCCGATCACTCTCGCCGGCGAAGAAAAAGCATTCGTGGCCCAGGCTGTTGAGGATATTCACCCATTTCTCCGTCTCGAGCGAGACACCGTCTGTGCCGGAGAATCGGGTGGAAACGAAACCTATCCGCAGATGTTTCCCGGTCATGATCCCTCCACGGTGAACTCCTCCAACGAAGCGTTGGGAGGGATGTGGTCCCACACGGTTTCGACAGAAAGGGCGGCCAGGTGGACTTTGATCAGGGCGATCGCCAGCCCGTGTGAGACGATCATCACATCCCCGTGCGGGAACGTCTCGCGTATCTCTCGAACCACTTCGAGCACGCGCTCCCGGACCTGGCCGACGGACTCACCGCCGGGAGGGCAGGTTCCGAGAGGATCGAGCCTTCGCCGGCGGAACGCCTCGGCATAGCGCGCCTTAATTTCGGGCAGCAACAACCCCTCCCATTCGCCTTGGTCGATCTCTCGCAGGCGCCGATCGAGATAAAGCGGGGCGCCGGTGACGGCGGCCAAGCCTTCGGCTGTCTGCACGGCGCGGGCAAGGTCGCTGCTGTAGATGGCGTCGAAGCCTGTGCCGCGCAGCCGCTGCGCCAGTGCCCGTGCCTGGGCCAGCCCATGGGCGTTGAGCGGGACGTCGGACTGGCCCTGGTATCGTCCTTGTGCGTTCCAGTCTGTCTCTCCATGGCGGACAAGAGTCAAGCGTGTCATGCGTCTCGAATGCCGCGCGCCGCACGGTACTCGCGGAGCGAGATGATCGGCGGGCGTTCCCTTTCGGCGATCTCAGCCACCTCCAGGAAGAACCGGCTGGCTTCGTGCCGGATGAGCTTCATGCTACGGTTGACGTTCTCCGGCCGCTGAAGGCCGTATCGTGCATCGAGGCGGCGGAAGACGGTCTGGATGATGGCAAACGACATCTTGCTCAAGGCCGCCAGAGGCTGGTTGTGGTGAATCCGCTCCACAAGGTCTACTTGGCCGATGGCGCCCAAACCGTATTCCTCCAGGACGTCGATCAGCAAGCCGATCTCCACGCCGTAGCCTGAAGAGAACGGCAAGCGCTCAAGCGCGGCCCGTCGACCCCCGTACTCTCCCGAGAGTGGTTGCACAAGGCCTGAGAGCGCGGGATAGAACAGGTTGAGCAGCGGACGAGCGGTGAGCTCCGTCACCCGACCGCCGCCACCGGCCTGGACGGTATCCCCCACACGCGTCGGCCGCAAGTAAAAGCCTTTGACAAACATCAGGTCGGGTCGGAAGAGCAGAGGGCCGATCAGACCGTATACGAAGCGGGGGTGGATGTTGACGATGTCGGTGTCGATCCACAGCAAGATGTCGCCGCGCGTTACGTACAGGCTCTTCCAAAGGGCTTCGCCTTTTCCCGTCCGGGCACCATATCGGGGCAGGATCTGCTGGTGAATGAACACCGGGATCCCCAAATCTGCAGCGATCTCTCGCGTCCGATCGGTCGAATCGGAGTCGATCAGGACGATCTCGTCAAGCAGGGGGACCTCATCCATCAGCGCCCGGCGGACCATCAGCACGACTTTCTCGATCGTCTCCTCTTCGTTGAGCGCCGGAAGAGCGAGGCTGATTGTGATGCCCTGGGTCTCCTTGCGACGAAGCAGTCGCTGAAGATCCTCGAACTCCGACGAGTCGAAAGTATTCTCGGCGAACCACTTATCGACCAGGATCGAAATCGTCTCAAGACCGGCCGTCTCGTGCGGGACGACAGGCTCATCGGCGGGGGCGGCTCGAGTCGCCAGCACGGGCGTCGAAGCTTGTTCGAAGACTGCCCGGGCGAAGGTGTCGAGGCCAGGCTCTGATTCGTGGCCGGCCTGGCTGGCGCCAATGATGATCAGACTGTGCCCCGAGGCTTGTTCGAAAACAGCCGCCAGCGGATCGTCGGCGATTAGAATCGTATCTTCAACTTCCGGAAGGTGCGCGATAACCTGATCGAACGCCAGCGCGCTGTCGGAGGTGAGGCTGTCATCCGTCGGGGCCGCCGGTCTGAGGGTGGACAACCTGACCCCGGTGTTCCGCCGGAGGTTCAATCCCAGGCGGAGCCCGAGCTCGCTGTCGGCGCCTGGACGGAGAAGAAGCAGGATGCCTCCGGCCGTGGGATCGAAATGGCCTCGGAGTAATGCTCCAGCGCAAGGACACTGACCCCATGTCGCCTGCACGATGCTCTGCCGCTCCAGATCATCCGGCCAATTCAGGATCAGCAGGTCGACCCCCTTTCGGGCGATGAAGTTGGTGATTTCCGAACAGGGGTTATAGGCGACGATGATTCGGGGAGAAAGGCGTGTTCCGGTCTCGGCCGCAGCCCGGCGCAGATCGGTGCGGAGCTCACGGGCCAGCGACGCGGCCTGGCTCAGCGACTTGTCCTGCTCGACCGGGACCACTCCCAGAATCTGGACCTCCCTCCCGGCGCTGAGCGACTGGGCCAGGGGGATTAGCCTGACGTCGTCGGTCCCATAGAAGATCGGCAGGAGTGTCCTGCGCCCGCGTCGCCGCTGGACGGCGGTACGGCCGGGCGTGCGTTCGTTCTCAACCACCGATGGCCCTTTCCAGGATAGGGATGACCCGATGGCGTACGATGCCCTGCCAGGTAAATCCGGTCAACACCCTTCTGCGAAGGGCGAAGGCCGCATCGGCCTCGAGCCGCTCCAGGATCAGACCGGCCGCCCGCGCGGGTGGTGCCTGCGGGGAGAAGAAATGCACCTGAGTCCCGCCGCTCTCGTGAAACGGTGGAATGTCGCTACAGAAGACCGGGAGGCGTGCCAATCCGGCCTCGAGCAGTGGGATGCCAAACCCCTCGTCGAGGCTTGGGAAGAATAGCGCGTCTGAGATGTGATACAGATCTGCTAGCGTCTCCTGATCGATGTCCGAGGGCGGATCACCTTCCTGCTGAAACAGGAAGTGAGCCGAATCCTCCAATCCCAGTCGGTTGCGCAGTTCGAGCAGCTCCGCCAGGTACGCGATGTTAGCCGGGTTGTGGGCGCCCGGAGGACCGGTGACGATCAGACGGCAATCCTTGTGGCTCAACCGACGAAGATCAGCCAGGGTCTTGACAGCGTATTCGATGTTCTTCCGGCGCGTGATCCGCGCCGGGAGCAGGAGCAGCATATCGGCCGAGAGCAAGTCGAGCGTCTGGATGATGCGGAAGGTCCGGGAGGTCCAGCGCCCGAAGGCAGCGGGATCCACTCCGGGAGGTACGATCGCAATCGCCTCTCTGTCTACGTCATAGACGCGGGCGAGTCGCGCCTGCTGATCGTGGGAGACAACGACGTTAACCACACCCGGCCAGGGTCGGTTGAGCAATTCCCACGGGAAACCGGGATGGAGCTCATGCCTGTAGTCCGGCCGATCCCAGGCCAGATCGTGATGCCAACCGATGAAAGGCGGCAACCGGCCCGCCTGATTCAAATCCCACAGGGCGACCGTCAGGGGGAGGTTCTTATGGAGCGACAACGTGTTGTGAACGACAAGCGCATCCTGATCCTCGAGCGCCTGAGCCAAGCGCTCGAGGAGTCGGGATCGCAGTTCGGAAAAAACGGCTGGTATCTCACCCCGGTCGAGGGCGGCTTTCGCGACCAGGACCTCGGGGTGCTTGGAATACAGCTCGGGGATCACCGACACGGGCACACGCGCGTCGAACGGCTCGCCCTGACCGACCACCAGGCTCACCTGGTACGCAAGATCCGACAGGCCCCGGGCGTGATGGAAGATCGTCTGTTCAACGCCGCCGATCGTCGGCGGGCCGCTGTAGTGCACCAGCATGATCTTCCTCATGTCGAGACCCGTACTTGCCGAACCTCGACCCAGCGGACCTGGTAGGGCCCGAGTGATACGCTGGAGAGGTTTACCGGTTCCTGGCTCAAGATGTCCAGATGGGCTCTTCCAGAGTGGTCTGGGATGCCGGTATCCACCTGGAGGTCGTCGCCGGTGACGTTGTGAATGCACACCCATTGCGACGCGCCTTCGGCCGCGCCGCGAAGCACGCCGAAGGCATGGGGGCCCAAGTCCAGAATCTGCTCACTTCCGAATGGGCTGAAGGCCGGGTGCGCCCGGCGCAGGCGCAAGAGGCGCGAGAAACTGGCGAACACCTGACTGCGGAGAGAGCCTCGGTCGGAGAGAGCACGCCGGAGATCGCCAAGGCTGAGTTTCTCACGATTAATCGATCTCAGACTGCCCGTTCGCTCGGCACCCGCGACATCATTGCGTGAGCCGAAGAGGCTGTGGAAGTAGACACCCGGCACGCCGCGAAGCGACAGCATGATGGCGTTGGCGGCGATGAAGCGGTTGACTGCCCTCCGCCGATCTACTTCAAACTCCTGCGCAGGCGTGAGGGCATCGAAATAACTGACGTTGAGTTCGTATGGAACCGGTTGATCAGCGCCGGCTCTTCGATAGGAAACGCCTCCCCCGCGTTCCTGTGTCCGGGCCACGAGCGTTTCAAGCTCGCTTTCGTCCAGAATACCACGCGCCGCATTCAGGCCGATCCCGTCATGCGAGGCGAGGAAGTTGAAGAAGGCCGTTCCAGGCGGCGGCGGCCCGACGGCTCGAGCCCATTCCGTCAGCCGGGTCGCATCCTGATTGAGGAACGTATGCAGGACCAGCGGGGGGAGAGGGAACTGATACACCAGATGCGCCTCATCCCCCTCTCCGAGGTAGGAGGTATTGTCTGCATGAGGCACATTGGTTTCGCTGATCAGCAGTGTCCCTGGGGCGATTGCATCGAAGACCGCACGCAGCAGCTTGACGATCCGATGGGTCTGGGGAAGGTGAATGCAATCTGTCCCGATCTCCTTCCACAGGTAGGCGATCGCGTCCAGGCGGATGACGCGTGCGCCATGGACGACATAAAACAGAAGTACCTCGATGATCTGCAGGAGAACGTCCGGGTTGGCGAAGTTGAGGTCGATTTGATCCGGACTGAAAGTCGTCCACACGCGCTGGGGCCCCGAGGGTGTGGCGGCTTCGGTCAGGAGAGGCAGGGCGCGCGGACGCACGACGCCCGAGAGATCGGCCTCCGGATCGACGATGATGAAGTAGTCCTTGTAGGGAGCGTCACCGTTCAGGAACCCCTGATACCAGGCGCTTTGGGTCGAGGCATGGTTGATCACACCGTCCAGCATCAGCTTGAAGTCTTCGGCGATCCCGACAATGTCATCCCAGGTACCGAAGCGCGGATCAACCTGGAGGTAGTCAATCACCGAGAAACCGTCATCGGAGGATGATGGGAAGAATGGCAGGATGTGCACGCCGCCGACCAGGCCGGACAACCGTCGTCGCATGAACGCGTGCAAGGTCCGCAGGGGAGGTTCGCCCGCCTGCATGATTTGATCTGGATACGTGATCAGGAACACGTCTTTGTGTGAAAGCGCAGCTGAATGGTCGGCCGGTGTCCTTGAGCGATGAGCCCGGATGATCGACCTCAAACGAGGAAGGACAGATCTGGCGATATCCGGACTGTAGATTTCGGCAAGATGACCGGCGAGTATCTGAAGGGTCGCCGGCGGCAGCCCGCTAATAGTCCCCATAATTCACAGGCTCACTCCACTTCGGTCTTACCGAAAGTAGCTTGTGAGTATCAGAGCCCAGCTTCTTCCAGTAAGAGCTGCGATCGGCGACTCCATACACCCACTCATCCAGCCAGGATTGCGTACGGGATCGATCGGCGCTGATCTCATCCCACGCCAGGTAGAACGCGTTGTCGCGATCGTAGTATCCCTGAGTGTAGGAAGGATGGGCGCAGTAAGGGACATGGCAAACGGCATCCACAACCAGGGAGGGGATCAAGGTTCGATTGGGGTCGGAGCGAATAATATCCGGCGGCACGATTTCCTCGGCTGTGATGATCACGCGTTGTGAGGCGAAGGCGGCCTCTTTTTGCTCGCCCAGAATGCCCCAGAGCTGGCTGTTTCCGTCAGCATCGGCTCTCTGCACGTGTACAATTGCCACGTCGGGGTTGAGCGCGGGAACGGTGACCACCTGGCGACCGGAATACGGATCCGTCACTCTCCGGTAGTTGGGGTTGGCCCGCTCAAGGTCTCCTGCCCCGGTCGGGTTCATCGGCATGAAGGGAACTCCGGCCGCGCCAGCGGCTAATCGGGAGATCATGCCGAAATGAGAATACTCCTCCCACTCCAATCGACCGGCCTCCATTTCCTCACGGATGATGCGTAGCGATCCGACACCTGGGTTGCCGGAGTAAGAGAAAATCACCTTGCGGGCACAGCCAGCCGCGACCATTTGATCATAGACAAGATCGGGCGTTGCTCTGGCCAGAACGAGATCGCGCTTCGACTGCCGGATGATCTCATGGCCGGCAGCAAAGGGGATCAGGTGTGTAAAGCCGGCCGCGTAAACACAATCGCCGTCGTGGACGAGATCACGAATGGCATCTTGGAGAGTGGTTTGCTTGGACATCGCGTTCGAAGCTCCGATTCGTCTCGGGCGCCTTGATAGGTCCTGCATATAGTGCGCGCCGGTACGGCCGCCGATGCTTCAAGTGTACCTGAAGGCGATGCTCGAGGGAAATTCGACCAGTCGTAATCGTGGGCATGGTTTCCTTCGGAAGGGATCGAGATCCAAACGGTCCTCCGGATCTAATACCTGCACAGGAGGCACGGATGGAGAGTGCGAAATCGGTGGTGATCGTCTTCAAGAACGACGGACTCGGGACGACAACTGCGGAGGAATTGAAGCACAAGCTTGGCGCGACCTTCATTAGTCTGATGGCCGATTCTGAAAACCCTCCCCGGGCGATCTGCTTCTATACCGATGGGGTAAGGCTAGCCTGCGATGGATCGCCCGTTCTCGATCCGCTTAAAGCCCTGGAAGCTCAAGGCGTTCGCCTGATTCTATGCACGACCGGCTTGAACTACCTCGGCCTGATGGATCAAGTCCGAGTCGGGATACCTGGGGGAATGGGGGACATGATTGCGGCCATGTGGTCCACAGACAGTGTGCTGATGGTATGAGCGTCAGGCTGGCAACCAGCCAACGCAGCCGGGCTCTCTCCGTCCTGAAATGAGACCTGCGGGAGTCAGCCGGCGTGATGAGCCAGCAGCCTTCCTGCTAGACCGGCCCCGAGGAGCGCCAGGCCGTCCGTCGGAAGGTGATGACTAGACATCTCATCGAAGAGCACGGTCGCTCGGGAAGGGACTTCCTCATCACCCTGCCACAAGACCACAGCCAGGCGAATGAGAGGCAGGGGCTGGAATGCGTAAGCCGTAGCTGCGATCTCGGGCAAGGGCCTGCCGTCGAGGGCAGCTGCACTCCTCCCGAGCGCGCCGGGGTCGGCCTCGAACGCGCGGCAGATTCGGTCCCCGGAGTAGCCTTGGAATGCTTGATGATAGAAGCCGCCTCCAGGCAGGTCCCTGAAGCTGATCCAAACCCCGTTCGGTGTCTCGCCGTCCGCCTGACTCAGATAATAGAGAAGCATGGCGGTGTCGAAGGTCGAAGTGGGGCGGCCATCTGCGAGCTGGGGGAGCAGATCTGGCCAATCGACGGACACGTGCTCCCCCCAAAAGTCCAACTCCACCATTGACCCGTTGAGACCGGCTTGGGCGCGAAGGGCTACGCGCGCGGGAGGCTCGCGGTGCAATCGGTCGCGCAGGCGTTCAAGCTGCGCCAGCATGCTGACCTCCCATGCCTTTCGAGCACGCTCAAGTAGATCGTGGGAGGGGTCATTCTCTCCTCCGGCACTCCCCGCTAATCCCGGCACGTCGATTCACCTGTTTTGAGGCAACCCGAGTTGGCCTCGAGTGCCTTTGAACGAAATGTGCCCAACGAGGGCGCGGCAATCGCGCCGCCGATCATCTCCTCTTTGAGTTGGACGAATCCTGGACCACCGCGCGGGAGGGCTCAATCGGTGTGCGCATCCTCGTCTCCCGAGTCGCCCAGCATCCGGCGAAGAGTGCGGAAGCGGGCCTGAGCGGCCGGGTGGGTCTGCCTCGCCCGGCGGTGGATCAAGAGGCCAAGGATGGCCAGCCCTGCTCCGGTGAATAGCAACCGGGGGTCCGCCTCGCCGACCGTCAGAGTGAGGGCGAAGACCACTAAGGCGACCAGGCCGATCAAGATCAACGCTGAGCCAAGGCGGAAGAGCAAGGGTGACCTCATAGTCGGTCGCGAATGGCATCGGCGCATCCGCGAAGGGTGCGGCTACCAAACCGATGAAGGCCGCACCGCGAGGCTCTGGTAGCCGCCGATCTTCGACCGGCGCCGGCGCACCATCCATTGGGCGGCTGGACTTCGACGATCGGATCATGCAGGACCTCGCGGTAGCAGTCCGACCTCGAACCGAACTTGGCTGCGCAGTACACTTCCCCGCCGGCGAAGGCCTAGTTTACAGACGTAAGCCTGCGAAGCCCGGTCCTGCGGCCGGCGTGCCGGATGAGCATGATCCACTCATGACATCCGGCCATTGGTTGACCCAGCGGCCCAGGCTGAGCCGCGGTATGGCGACCATCAAGGCGTTGAGAGGAGTGAAGGACAGGCGTAGCTTCCGTTCAATGCTTGGATCGATTATCGCCAGTTGCATCCCGATCTGGATACGCAGACATCATGGCCGGCTACTTTGGCCTCCTTGCGGAAGGGGTCGTCAGTGCCAAAGTGCACGTTGATCGCGGATCAGCCTAGTGGATTGTTGCGTTAGCCATGCCCCCTCTGGGTCCGTCCATCTAGCCGAGCCAGCGTCGTGCCAGCTTAGCCGAATGCACATGATCCTGGTGTGAGGATTCGAGGCCGCACCGGCCCAGGAGCAACTATCGAGTCAACCCGGGGGCCATCTAGCGGTTCCGGGCTAGGTTCAAGATCACCTCTCTTGACCCCCGGGCGTGTCAATCCCCACGGCGTTCTTTGCCCCTGACTGCAGTCCGCGGCGATCCCAAGTAGGAGGAACGGCCCGCTTGGCCCAGATTATCGTATCCATTCCTCCGAAAGCCAAGCGGCGAGGCCAAACAGACGTCGACGATTCATTCTCTGCGGCGTTTCGAGGGATATGCATTCCCCTGGCTTGACAACGGACTGGCGTTCGCTGTATCATGAGTTGGATGTGGACACGTTGCCATAGCGTTTCCACAGCCTCGATCCATCAAGAAGATCTCAACCGGCGTTTTCCCACATACTTTAGCCAGAAAGCTGGCCGCTAGATGAGCCGAATCTGTCGTGCCACCCGAAGTCATAGCTCAGGAACTGGTATCGTTCCCAGGTGAATTGCCGGTACCTCCCGTCCCACGTTGACAGCTGGCCAGGCAGTGGATAGCAGACGGCCTCTTTCTGAAGGCCCCTCCGTTTGGAGGGCCGGGCCCCCGCGGAAGGACCAACCATGCCCGTGACGATCAAGGACATCGCCAAGCGCACCGGACTGTCATCTTCGACAGTTTCTCGGGCAATTAACCGGAGTGGCTATGTCAGCCAACGCGCACGGGAGCTCGTCGATCAGGTGGTTGCGGAGCTGTCCTACCAGCCAAACTGGCTCGCACGTGGCCTGAGGGGAAAACCTTCGAGATTGGTGGGGTTGATCATCCCGGACATCCTCAACGTTTTCTATACCACCGTTGCCCAAGCGATCGCGACCTCGCTGCGCGAACATGGCTATGAGATGATCCTGTGCGTCAGTGGTGATAACCAGGTGACCGACTTGGGCTACTTGCAGGTTCTGGAACAGAAGCGTGTGGATGGGATCATCTACACCCACCCGGCCGGGCTCAACAACTCTTCCTATGTGCGGCAGTTGGCTAAGCGGGGCATGCCGATTGTAGAGTTGAATCGGCGAACGGAGGAGGATCTCCTCGACTCAGTGCTGGCCGACAATTTTGGGGGGGCGTACCAGGCCATTGACTACCTCCTGTCGAAGGGTCATCGCCGGATCGCCATGATCTGTGGCAACCCGAACCTCACGACGGGAAAGCACCGGATCCAGGGTTATACGACTGCCCTGAACCATGCTGGAGTTGAACTCGAGCCTGAACTGGTCAAGGTTGGAACTTTCAGCCGGGCTTACGGAGAGCAGGCGACGGAGGAGCTCCTGTCTCTGATGGCGCCGCCCACCGCCATCTTCGCCACCAGTAACAGGATCGCATTGGGAGCGCTTGTCGTATTGGCACGGCGGGGCATTGGCATTCCTGACGATCTATCGTTTATCGGCTTTGACGATGTGGAGTGGATGAGCGCATGGCGTCCGCCGATCACCACCGTCGATATCGCCATTGAAGAAATGGCCAGGCTGGCGGTCGACCTACTGCTGAGGAGAACAAAGAGTCCCGATAACGGGTACAAGCCCATAACTTACAAGCTGAGCACAAGGTTGATTGAAAGGGGGTCCTGTCGGGACCTCAGCGTGTGACCCGTTGGGGCCAGCCCCCCCGCTGGGGTGACAGTGTGGGGCAGCGAAGCGAAACGTGGAAGGCGGTGAGGCGAACCTCAAAGTCTCAGGGAGTGTGAGGGCTGCCGCGACTCGTACCAGATGGTCGGTTCGACGCGACGGCCCGGGAGGCGGCACATGAAAGGCTACATGGGCAAACTGCTACGCGTTGACCTTACAGCCCGCCAGTCACGCGAAGAACCCCTCGATGCCGAAGCGGTGCGCGACTACATCGGCGGAAGCGGCCTGGGGGTGCGGCTTGCCTACGACGAGGTCCTGCCTGACACGGACCCACTCGGGGCGGGAGCGAAGCTCATTTTCATGACGGGACCGGTCACGGGCACGGTCTTGGGAACGGCTGGCCGCTTTCAGGTGATCTACAAGTCGCCCCTTACCGGCATGCTGTGCGATTCGAGCTCGGGTGGCCACTGGGGAGGAGAGTTCAAGCAGACGGGATACGATGGCCTGATCCTGGAAGGGGTCGCCTCAGAGCCGGTCTACTTGTTCATCCATGACGAGGAGGTGGAGATCAGGCCGGCTGGGCATCTGTGGGGGATGGACACGTTTGGCATCCAGCCTCTGCTGCTCGAGGAGGTGGGCGAACCCAAAGGACATGTTCTGGCTGTCGGTCCGGCGGGCGAACGCGGCGTCCTTTATTCTTGCATGGTGAATGATGCAGGGCGTGCTCCAGGTCGTGGGGGCAACGGAGCCGTAATGGGTAGCAAGAATGTCAAAGCCATTGTCGTCCGAGGCACCCGGTCGGTGGAGCTGGCAGACGAAGGGGGTTTCCGTCAAGAAGCCCTTCGGATCAACAAGCTCAATGCGACCGATCCGAGGTTTAAGGATCTGCGTGAGCTTGGCACGCCGGAGGTGATGGATAACAGCTGGGCCGTGGGAGACATCCCAGTCAAGAACTGGTCGCGGGGATCGTACGAAGAAATGTCTGTCAGCCTGGGCGGCAAGAAGATGCGCGACACGATCTTGGTGCCGCACGTTGCATGCCACTACTGCACAATAGGCTGCTCCCGCTGGGTGAAGATTGACAAAGGACCTTATCGAATGGATGGCCCTGGCCCGGAATACGAGACGCTGGGCGCGCTTGGGTCGATGTGCATGATCGACGATCTCGAAGCGGTATCCTACGCGGCGCATCTGTGCAACGTCTATGGCATGGACACGATTTCGTGCGGTGCTACGATAGCCTTCGCGATGGAGTGCTACGAGAAAGGCTTGATCACGACCGAGGATACAGGGGGGATCGAGCTCACCTGGGGGAACAAGGAAGCCATGCTCACAGTCGTAGAGCAGATCGCCTTCGGCCAAGGCATCGGGAAGTTGCTGGGCCAGGGAACGCGGAAAGTAGCCGAGCAGCTCGGGCATGGTTCCATGGACTACGCAGTTCAGGTCAAAGGCCTTGAGTTGCCTATGCACGATCCACGGGCTTATTTCTCCTGGGCCTCCAATTACGCTACGGGCCCACGTGGCGGCTGCCATCTGCATGGAATGTCGGGGTTCCTGGAGAACAGGCAAGACCCGATCCCGGAGTGGGGACTTACAGGATACTTCCCGCGCCACGGCGACGAAGACAAGGCAAGGGTGACACAGCTGGCGCAGAACTGGTCTGCGATCCTGAGTTCGATGGTGCTGTGCTACTTCGCGACTTTTACCCTGCAACCGTCCGACCTGGCAAGCCTGGTGAACAAGGCTACGGGCTGGGACCTCACCTCAGAGGATCTGTCTTTAATTGGCGATCGGATCCACGCCCTGTACCGGGCGTACAACTACCGCTGCGGGATCCGCAGGGAAGACGACCGGTTGCCGGTCCGTTCCTTGGTGCCCCTCGCCGAAGGCGGCGCGGCAGGGAAAGTGCCTGACCTTGAGCGACAGCTCCGAGAATACTATGAGCTGCGTCGCTGGGAGGCGGACGGCAAGCCGAGTCATGCTAGTTTGGTGGAGCTGGGATTGGCGGATGTTGCGGCGGACCTGTATCCATGATCGTCAGGCTGCGGGTCTTTGGAGTCATCAGCACTCGACTAGGGGGAGCGAAGGCTGATGTTGAACTGCCGGAAGGTGCTGTGCTGCGAGACCTGCTGGATGCGATCGACGCTCGATGGGGTGCGACGCTAGCACCAGACTTCTGGGAGCCTGGAACGAAGCGGTTCAAAGGATCGGTTCTGCTGGTGAGCGAGGGGATGGATCTGATGGATGAAAGCTCACCATTGGCCGATGAGCAGCAGGTGATGGTGCTTATGCCTGTGTCCGGGGGCTAACCGGCTCAGCATGCTAGGCGGCGGGCCTGAATGGCGATGGGGGCAGCAGTACGGCACGGCTGGCGGAAGACTCGGGTGGAAGCGTTCCATGATCCGCCACCGCCCAACAGGCATGAGATCGAGTTCGGGTTTTCCTGGTGTGGCATCCGTGGCACGGACCTGGAGGAGTAGCCGTTGGGCCCGCTTTTCGGCCCGATCGATGTGCCGAATCCGCTGGCGGGTCGCAAGGTACTCGTGATTGCATCCCGGATTCCTTTGGAGGATCTTGGGTCCAGGGATCTGAAGGAGCTGATCGCAACCAAGTCAGTCAACTTGAAGATTCTCGTATCACCGCAATAGGTGTGGATTGCCTGTAAGCAGTCTCGCTGGGTGAATCTAGAAGGGGCTCGACCCTCCTGACAGAGTTACGAGCCCCTCCTGACGGCTGGCCTCGAACGGAGACCCTGATCGAACCACTCAGGCGTGGTAAGCGCCTTGCGTAAGAGGGGCCTATCCGGGCTCCTTCGGGCAGCGGACGAATTCTATCAAAAAGGGCAAATATTGGAAGGGCGGACGTCAATGGGAAGGATGGCCGAGGCGATCAGGGGGACAGGGGTTGCACCGGGTGCTTTGGGGATCTTCTGGCTGGGCGGGGCAGGATTCGTCCTAAAGACTGCCCAGGGCAAGGTCGTCGTGATCGACCCCTATCTTTCCAATTCGCTAGATCGTGTCTATGGCTGGAAGCGTCTGCCGAGCTCCCCGGTCGTGCTGCAACCGCGTGAGGTAGAAGCCGATCTTGTCCTGACGACCCATGCCCATGAAGATCACCTTGATCCCGATTCCATCCCTGGGATCGCCGAGGCGAGCCAGGCCATCTTTGTCGGCCCGACGACGTGTGTTGAGACGATGCGCGGCTGGGGCATCCCGACGGAACGAGTGCTGGAGATCAACCGGGGGGAGGAACGTGTCATTGCAGGGATTCCGGTGTCCGCAGTCGTGGCGCATCACGTGTCACCCGCGGGCGCCCAGACGCCAGATGCTGTGGGCTACGTTCTCGACTTGGAAGGCACCGTCATCTACCACACTGGGGACAGCCTTTACACTGCCGACCTCGGGCGGGTGAAGGAACGCCACCCAGACATCCTGTTCGTCGTGATCAATGGTCAGTATGGGAATATGAGCTCGGAGGAAGCAGCCCGCCTGACAGCCGAGCTGACGCCGCGGCGAGTGATCCCGATGCACTGGGGGCTGGTGGCAGAGAACACCGCAGAGCCTTGCGAGTTCCTCGGCGCGCTGGGGACGCTAGGCAGCCAAGCCCAGCCGGTGATCATCGCACCTGGAGACCTCTATGTTTACACAGGGGTGTAAGCCTGCCTGGGGCTTCGGATGAGAGCGGCAGTGTGGCATGGGAGACGTGACATCCGGGTTCAGGAATTCCCCGACCCGGGGGATCCGGCGCCCGATGAGGTGCGCCTGAGGGTCGCATGGTGTGGCATATGTGGAACGGATTTGGAGGAGTACCTGCACGGTCCCCTGTTCATCCCTGTCAAGGAACCGAACCGGCTGACGGGGGTGAAGGCGCCATTGGTCATGGGACATGAGTTCGTGGGCCGCGTGGAGGAAGTCGGCCAAGGCGTCCACGATCTTCAGCCGGGAGACCACGTGGCTGTGGATACGCTTATCCACTGCGGCGAGTGTACCTTCTGCCAGCGTCACCAAGTTCACCTGTGTGAACAGCTCGCGATCATGGGGCTTTCGACGCACGGCGGTCTGGCTGAGTTTGTCAACGCCCCGCGCTACATGTGCTTCAAATACCCGACATCCCTGGCCGATCCCCATGCGGCGTTGGCGGAACCAGCGTCCGTCGCAGTACACGCGACTCGCAAAGGCAGGCTGGAGGCAGGGGAGACTGTAGCCATCGTCGGGGCCGGCACGATCGGCCTTCTGAATCTACAAGTCGCCCTGGCGATGGGAGCTGGGCGCGCATTCGTCGTCGAACCGGAGCCACGTCGTCGGCAACTTGCGATGGATCTGGGCGCGACCTCATCGATCGATCCATTGGCAGAGGATGCTGTGCTCGCGGTCCGCCGTTTCACCCGTGGGGCAGGTGTTGACATTGCCTTCGAAGATGCAGGCACTACACAGGCCATGGCCATGGTGCCAGATCTTGTGCGCAAGGCCGGCAGGGCGGTTTTCGTCGGCTTGCACGACGAACCCGTGCCAATGCAAATGGTCTCCGTTGTCTGTGGGGAAAAGGAACTCATCGGGTCTTTTTCGCACGTCTACGATGAGGACTTCTCCACCGCGGTTGAGATGCTCAGTACAGGCAGCATCGTGGCTGAGCCACTGATTACAGCCCAAATCGGACTAGATGACCTTGTTCCCCACGGCCTGGAGGAGTTGGCCTGCGGGAAGGCTCGTCATCTCAAGATCCTTGTCTCGCCCCGGTTGTAGCTCTATCGAGGGCCCACCCGGAGGAAGGAGCGAGGAGATCGGAAGGCTGAGACGGGAGAAGCGGAGACCGGAGGGGGAATCCCGGGTTTCGGCAGTTGGGTGAGAGTTGGTCGGTCGTCAAGGGTTGATGCAGGTGGGATGGGAAACGCACAACTCGATCTGACCCAATGCTGCGTTCACGCAACCCACCCGGGTCGCGGAAAGGAGGCGCGCAACAGCTGGCAATCATGTCTTTTGACCGAGGAAAACCACTGCGGCCACTACACCGGGTGGCAAACTGCGAAGCTCGAATCGGGCCGAGCAGTGTAGATGTAAGGAGGAACAAGAGATGAAGGCGGGCAAACTCTTCACGTCCGTGTGCCTGTTGCTGGTACTGGCCTTGGTGCTGGGTTCGTGTGGACCGGCACCCACGCCTCAGGCCGTGGAAGTGACCAAGATTGTCGAGCAGAAAGTCGAGGTCACGAAGATCGTTCAGCAGGAAGTACAGGTGATGGTCACCCCTACCCCGGGCCCGGCGAACCCGTATCGGCCGGACAACCTGTTCGAAATCGCCGACAAGCTCAAGGCAGCCCTGGCCGGGAAGTCTGCTCCAGAGGGAACACGACTGGCCCTGGTGGCCAACATCTTGGTCCCATTTTGGACGGCCTGCAACATCGGTGGCAGCCGGGCTTCGGCCGAGTTGAACGTCCCAATGATCTTCTTCGCCCCAGTCAAGCAAGGTGACCTGGCGGCCCAGGTGTCCATGATGGAATCCCTCGTGGCGGATGACTATTCGGGCATCTCGTTCTCCGCGATCAGCCCGAAAGCTGTGGAGGACATCGTCGCCCAGGGTGCCGAGAAGGGAACGAATTTCATCACCATGGACTCCGACTCCCCAGAAAGCGAACGCTATGTCTATATCGGCATGCAGAACTACACCGCCGGTGTGGCTGCCGGGGAAGCCGCCAAGAAGATCATTGGCAAGGGCAAGGTTATGGGGTTGGTCGGCTTCGCTACAGCTCAGAATGCCATCGAGCGAATCCAGGGCATCAAGGACGCCCTCAAGGGTTCTGACATCGAGTACATCGACACACTCTACGACGATGCCGATCCCACCAAGGCCCTGAGCAACGCTGAGACCACCCTTACCACCTATCCGGATCTGGCGGGCTTCATCACCATCTACTCCTATGATGGGCCGGCCGCCGGGCAGGCGGTCAAGGCAGCTGGCAAGACTGGCACGGTCAAGATTGTGGCATTCGACCTCGAGCCTGAAACCCAGAAGCTGATGAACGAGGGTGTCATCCAAGCCGCCATAGGTCAGAGGGTGTACTTCTATGGTTATCTGAGCATATACACCCTGTACGCCATGTCGGCTCTTGGCCCTGAGTCGACCATGACGATCCTTGAACCGTATCTGAGTGGTCCCAATCATGACATCCTTGACACGGGTGTGGATGTTGTCTACGGTGACCAGCTACAGCTCTACAAGGACTACCTCGACTCAATCGGGATCGCATCCCAGTAGTCTTGGTCACTCAAGGGTGATCTCCTCCGCATGGGGGAGATCACCCCCTCTTCCGGGTGGCGAACGAGGGTCGGAGGGGAACTCAGTCTATGGAGAATCAGCCAAGGATAAGGGCGGAAGGCATCTCGAAGAGGTTTCCCGGGGTGCAGGCGCTTGAAAACGTTGAATTTGAGGTCTATCCAGGCGAGGTCGTGGGGCTTGTGGGGGAGAATGGCGCTGGGAAATCCACCCTGGTCAAGATCTTGTCCGGTGTTTATTCCCGAGACCAGGGGAGAATCTGGTTCAAAGGTCGGCTGGTTGACCCTCGAAGTCCGCAAGAGGCGCAGGCACTCGGCATCAGCACCATCTATCAGGAGCCGGCCGTCATCCCTGGTCTCAGCGTCGCCGAGAACATCTTCCTGAATCGGGAGCCCAGGCGGATCCAGGCGCTCGGGATGGTGGACTTCGGCAGAATGAGGCTCGATACCCAGGCGAGCCTGAGTGAGCTAGGGGTGGACATTCGGCCGGAGCGCCTGGTGAAGGAGTTGACGGTAGCCGGCCAACAGATGGTCGAAATCGCGAAAGCGATCTCCTGGGAGGCGACCCTCCTCATCATGGACGAGCCAACTTCGGCCCTGTCCGGAAGCGACGCCGAGCGCTTATTTGAGATTGTGCGTCGGCTGAAGAGCAGGGGCGTCTCCGTGGTGTTCATCAGCCACCGCATCGAAGAAGTCTTGCAGGTCACGGACCGGGTCGTGGTGATGCGCGATGGTCGGCGTGTGGGCGAGCTGCCCATCTCGGAGGCTACAAGAGAGAAGATTGTACGGCTGATGGTGGGTCGAGCTGTGGACATTTTCCCCAAGGAGAAGGTTGAGATCGGCGAGCCGGCGCTGGAAATCCGACATCTTTCCGGGAAGGGCATGGTTGAGGGGGTCAGCTTCTCTGTCCGCAAGGGTGAAATCGTCGGGCTGGCGGGGCTGGTGGGCGCCGGCCGGACCGAATTGGCCCGGATTATCTGTGGCGTCGAAAAGCGGATCGATGGCCAGATCCTGCTGGATGGCCGGGAGGCCGATATCCGGAGTCCCAGCGACGCAGTTCGCCTGGGGATCGGACTCGTGCCCGAGGACCGGAAGGGTCAGGGTCTGGTTCTGAAGATGGACGTACGCGAGAACGTGACGCTGGCCATCCTGCCCCGCCTGGCGCGATGGCTGGGGGCCATATCCAGACGAGAACAGAGAGAGGTGGCAGCACACTATGTAGACGCCCTATCGATCGCTACTCCAAGTCTTGCACAGTTGGTCGAGAACTTGAGTGGTGGCAACCAACAAAAAGTGGTGCTTGCGAAGTGGCTGAGCGCTCACCCAAGCGTTCTTATTATGGATGAACCCACTCGTGGCATCGATGTTGGTGCAAAAGCTGAAGTTCATGCCTTGATGAGTCAACTTGCGGGCGAGGGTATTGGGATCATCATGATCTCCTCCGAGCTGCCAGAGATTCTCAGCATGAGTGATCGGGTCATCGTCATGTGCCAGGGTCGGATCACAGGCGAGTTCCGTCCTGAAGAAACGACTCAGGAAGAAATCATCTCGTGTGCCACGCGTTTCCTGACGAAGGAGCAACTGCAGATAGAAGCTGCTCCTGCCATCGCCTGATTGGGAGAAAAAGGTCACCATGAG